>ERZ827458.145-NODE-145-length-130022-cov-10.528396_pt1 | contig 130022 bp, 118 predicted proteins | sample MGYA00519706_ERZ827458 | MGnify/ENA primary metagenome ERZ827458 (study PRJEB31778, sample SAMEA3449309) | human gut metagenome | biome: human gut; feature: human-associated habitat; material: faeces | place: United Kingdom | collected 2010/2012 ... | reverse complement strand
CGGCGCAAGAATGGGATTTATCAGCCCCGAAGCAAATCATAGCGAAAAGCACTATGATTCAGATTCCGCTTTTCAATGCGGCAATTATCGGAGCAAGAGCGGAGAATGTGTTTCCCACTATGTAAAAACATCGGTTCTGGAAGCGGCAATTTTACAGGCAATTCAGGCAGGAAGCAAATATGTCCTTGAAAACGAGGACGAGTTTATTCAGCAGCTCAAAGCCGTTTGGAATGAGCAGCAGACCAGAACAGCAAACAACGGCTATCAGGAACTTGCCGATGCAAAGAAGCGAATGGCTGAGCTGGACGAGAAAATCAACAAGCTCTATGAGAGTACCTTGAGCGGCTTTCTGCCGGAGCGACAGGCACAGCGCATGATTCAGCAATACGATGAAGAACAGATTTTGCTGGAAAGGCGTGTTGCAGAGCTGGAAAATCTGGTTCAGCAGGACGAAATCAAGCAGGTGGACGCATCCCGTTTTATCGCTCTGGTCAAGAAATACCGGGACTGCACGGAACTGACAGACACCATGCTCTATGCGTTCATTGACAGGATTGAGGTTCACGAAGCCACAGGCGGTCGAACCATCTACCGTCAGCAGAACATTGATATTCATTTCAATTTCATCGGCAACTATTACCCGCCTGTTGAGACTGTTTCCGAGGAAGAACGTATTGCCGTCATCGAAGCCGAACAACTCCGCCCCTTTGCTTTACCCCGCTGCCAATGTTCCTGTCAGCAAGAGGAGCTGGAAAGAGAACTGCAGGAAAAAGAACGCGTCCAAAAAGAACTTCGTATCTCTCATAGAAGAGAATTGGGGTTGCCTTCTCAATCTCTGCAGCACTATACTTTTTCGCAGGATAATGGCCAGAATCCCTTAATGCGTAAGGCCAGCGCCTTTATGAAGCATTGGGAAAAGCCTATCGGACTCATACGGGACTGCTGTTGTTTGGAAATGTCGGAACGGGAAAATCCTTTTTTTGCCGGTTGCATCGCCAACGCCCTGCTGGACAAAGACATTCCTGTACTGATGACCAACTTTCCTACTTTACTGAACAGCTTGACAGGTCTTTCAGGAGAAGTAAAGAAGCGCGATGATTGCCGGACTGGATGATTATGCTCTGCTCATTTTGGATGATTTGGGAGTGGAACGAAATACAGAGTTTGTGCTGGAACAAATGTTTCAGATCATTGATGGACGGTATCGCTGCTGTAAGCCCCTGATCGTAACCACGAATCTTCGACTGGAAGAAATCAAGTATCCTGTCGATTTGGCTCATGTCCGCATTTATGGACGAATTTTGGAACGCTGCGCTCCCGTCCTGTTTGATGGAAGGAATCAGCGGGATGAAAGAACGGAACAGGCCAAGGAGAACGCCAGAAAAATCGTTTTCTGGACAAAGGATTAAATCGAAAGAAATATTTTATGAGCAGAACCACAGAGAGCGCTTCCATCCATCCTGATTTAGTGAAAAAAATTGGGAAAACCACTTATCTGGTCAGAGTTCATTTTAGTAACACCAGCAACGAAACATAAGAAGCAGCCTTTACGTACGCCTGAAACGGGGTGCCATCAGGATTCAGCGCGGCGGAGATTAACACGTTGGTATCAATCAAAACCCTCATGCCTGTTGATCATCATTTCTCAATTCCTTAACAAGATCCATGATATCTTCGTCCGTGTTCAAGAACTCCTTTTTGGCTTCACCGGTCATTTCTTTTTGCAGCATTTGCATTGCGTAGACTGCGGAATTGACGATTTGGACGTTATTCCCTTCCACAATAAAGGTTACGCGGTCTCCGCTGGCGACGCCCAGCACCTCCCGGATATCCTTGGGAATGGTGATTTGTCCCTTTGCCATCACTTTGGCGTTATCTACAAAAGCGTTTGCAAACATTGTTTGCACCTCCTTAAAAGCAAAAGTAGGGATTTTCCTACTTTTGTTATACGCAAGGGCATCAAAAAAATCAACTCAAAATATTGGAAATTGCTTTGAAGGAGCCCTTGACAAATCGTTTCTGGAAAGCACTTATGCCTGACAAAACAACTTCGGCATAAGCGCTTTTGGCTTTATCAAAATCGTCTCGTTGCTCTCGGAAAGTGCAATCGCCGTTTCCGTTAAGATGCGTATTGCTTTTTATCTCAAAAAGACGGGCGTGTTTGACGGTCTCACGCTCATTTCTCGTCAGCATTTCATATAATTCGTAAACTTGATCGTCTCCGTCCTATAATGAGAAATAGAATACTCTACCGGTTTGTTTTGCTCATCAAAAGCCAGGTTGCAGACGATGAAAATTGCTTTTCCTTTGGCAATACCAAGCATGCCGGCATCTGCTTGACCAGCGTTGGTGGCGCTGATTTCCCGACGGAGCATATTCACATGCGTATGATATAGTTCGTTCAGAGTAGCATAAAGCCTTTTCTGGGAAAAATCCTGCTTCAGCAGACCTGGAAATCTTGAAGCCTGAAGATAGGATTCGCAGTACAGCATCGGTTTTTCGTCCGCCATACACAGTCTGCGTAGAAAATATAGACGCTCCTCGGGTCCTATTTGCAGCATTTTGTTAATTTCCTCCACCGGGCTGATTTCTTCAAAGGTTAAAACTCTGGTGCGGGGCGTATAGCCATGGTTGCTGATGATTTCATGGAAACTTTCGTGACGAGCAATATAATTCAGCTCGATTCTGGGTTGAGCAACAAAAGTGCCTTTTCCTTTTTCGCGTATCAGATAATTTTCGTTCACCAGCTCCTGCATGCACTGGCGAATGGTAGGGCGGCTGATGTCCAGTGCTGCGCTGAGTTCTTCTTCCGTAGGAACCGGATTTCCACTTTTGAACTTGCCCTCATCAATATACTGTTTGATAATCAGCTTCAGCTGATAATACAGGGGGGTGGGAATTGTCCGATCCATCTGCCCTTTCCAGTCGTTCAAAATAGCGGGATCAAAAGGTTTGCGGTTTCTCATTCTGTATGCTCCTCAAACTGACAAGCATTGTTTTGTGCTATATTGTCATGTCATTATAGCATGTTTGCTTTTTGTTTTCAAGAAAAATTTGGGCAACGGTAAAAATGGAATAGCCAGGCGCTGTCCCATCTTTTTGGTTTCAAATTATGGATATACCACGTTTATCTTTTGCATTACGTTATAAACGCTGCCTATAACGGAAGCGCCGTCACTTTTCCTGCAGTTTCATAATTTGGCCAATTTGCCCAAATAAATAAAAAAAGAGTCAAATGACTATTGACAAATGAAGTTTTTGCGCCTATAATGTAATTACATTAATACGTAATCACAAAATGATTGCGCATTAGAAACGTTCCAAAACCCCAAACAACAAAGGAGGACTATGTCAATGAAGAAAACTCTGTCTCTGCTGACCAGTCTGATTCTGCTGGCGACGTTGGCGTTAAGCTGTGTTCCCGCTTTCGCCGAGGAACTGAACCTAACCGTGTACTATGGCGCGACCTTGGAACAGATGAGTCCGGTGCTGGAAGCTTTCCAGGCAAAGTACCCAAACATCAACGTCAAAAGCTATCGCGCAGCAAACGAAGAACTGGCCGCCACCATGGAAATGGAAGTTCGCTCCGGCAACCCGCAGTTCGACGTAATCATTCAAGGCAACAGCCCCGTGATGACATTGCAGCGGAAGTACGAATGTTTTCAACCTTTCACCTGTGATTCTATGGATGCCATTCAGCAGAGCCTTCTGGATGCAAATGGTGTGATGACCCCTGTAGGTACTGGCTTTTATGTCATCATTTACAACACCAATCAGGTCAGTGCCGAGGAATCCCCCAAAAGTTTTAAGGATCTGCTGGATCCCAAGTGGGAAAGTGCCATCGCTATGGCAGATCCCACCAGTTCTTCTTCCATTTATACCTTCATTTGGATGATTACTCAGTATCTGGATTCCAACGAATACGGCTGGGATTACTTCCAAAAATTGCAGGATCTGAACGTCAACTACGTTGCCAGCCATGGCACCATCGGTGAACTGGTTTCCATGGGCGAACGTAAAATTGGCATTCAGGTAATGGCTACAGCCGGTACATCCCTGAAGAAAGGCGATCCGATCGCCATCAATTATCCTGCCGAAGGCGTTCCCAGCGAAGTCAATGTAGCCGCTATTCGCAAGGATACGCCTAATCAAGAAGCCGCTGAGCTGTTTGTTAACTTTATTTTGTCTGAAGAAGGCCAGAAACTGGTGGGAGACAATCTGGGCTGGATTCCCGTCCGTACCGACCTGAGCGATTATACGCTGGCCGACGGCACACCGCTGTCTGATATCACGATGATCGCCCGCGATGTCACCTGGGTCAACGAGCAGAAGAACATGATTCTGGACAAGTTCGCTGAAATCCGCGATTAATCTTTCACCTTCCAAATGCTGTGCCGGTTGTTGGAAACGGTCGGCACGGCATTTTATTCATCATCCCAGACGGCAGAAAGGAAACGCAAGCATGACGGACAGCAAATTGGAAATCAGAAATCTTGTAAAGCAGTACGGGAATGTTACCGCCGTAAATGGAATCAATCTTTCCATTCCGAAGGGAAAACTGGTTTCGTTTCTTGGACCAAGCGGCTGTGGAAAAACGACGACCCTACGTATGATCGCCGGACTGGAAACCCCCACTTCCGGAGAAATTCTCGTAGACGGAAAGGTACTGTCGGACAGTCATACCGTGACTCTGCCGGAAAAAAGAAATATGAGCATGGTTTTCCAAAGTTATGCCGTATGGCCTCATATGACCGTATTCGATAACGTGGGGTACGGTCTTAAAATCCGCAAAATGAATAAAAGTGCCATTACCGCCAAAGTAAATGAGGTTCTGGGACTGGTTGGCCTGAAAGAATATGGTTCACGCTTCCCCACGCAGCTCTCCGGCGGCCAGCAGCAGCGCGTGGCTCTGGCGCGTGCCCTGGCCAATGAACCTTCTATTCTTTTGCTGGACGAACCCCTGTGCAATCTGGATGCCAAACTGCGGGAAAACATGCGTTTTGAAATTCGTTCCCTGCAGCAGCGTCTCGGCATCACCGCCGTATATGTCACTCATTCTCAGGATGAAGCGCTGGCCGTATCGGATGAAATTGTCATTATGCGCAGCGGTCAGATTTTGCAAAAGGGAGCGCCGGAAGAAATATATTCTCGCCCCAATTGCAGCTTCGTAGCCGACTTCATCGGCCTCGCCAACAATCTGAATACCGAAATTATCGCTGTTAACAGCGACAGCTATCAGATCCGACTGGACAATGGCCAAACACTGACCGCTGCACTAGACGGAAAGGGCTGGAAGGTGGGAGATGTCTGCCGCCTGCTGATTCGACCGGAAAACATTGTTTTTGACGCTTGGAATAAAGAGCTGTTCTATAACGAGCTGCCCGTCAGCATCGACAACGTCAGTTTTACAGGGAGCATTGTGAATTATTTCGTCCATGCCAACGGCATTGAAGGCAGCTATCGTATTCAGTCCACGCCGCCCCTGCGCTACTCCGCTGGAAGTCAGACGACCTGCTTCTTCACACCTGACACCTGTATTTTAACCAAAGACTGATGGAACGAAAGGACAAAGGCCCGCTATGAAGATTACCGATATCAAAACCAGACTTCTGAATGTTCCAGTGGAAAGTGCGCTGGTAAATCAAACCAAGTCCGTTGCCTATATGGAAGTTATTACGGTTGAAATTTTTACGGACGAAGGGCTCAGCGGCTGTGGTTATACCTATACGGACGGGTTTGGAGGACACGCCATTAAAGCGTTGATTGATACGGATATCCGTACTCTATTGCTGCAGAAGGATCCCCTTCAGGTACGGGAGTTGAGCCGCTTTTTGCTGTGGGAACTCCGACAGGCCGGTTTTGCCGGCATTACGGTGCTGGGAGCCGCCGGTGTTGATCTTGCACTTTGGGATTTATACAGTCAGGCCATCGGACAGCCCATTGTCAGCATTCTGGGCCAGTACCGGGATCATATTCCCATGTATGCCAGCGTAGCGGGATGGATTGGTCTACCGATGGAGGAAATGGTGGCCCGTGCCCGGGAGCTTGTCAAAGAAAAGGAAATGTTAGGGGTTAAAATTCAGGTCGGTCGCGCGCCGTTGGACGTGGATGCCAAGCGTCTGCAAATGCTGCGGGAGGCACTGGGAGCGGAAGCCAAGCTTTTTATCGATGCCAACACCATTCTGGACATTCCAACGGCAAAGCGAATGGCGGATCGCCTGAAAGAATTTGATATTTTCTGGCTGGAAGAGCCACTGCCTCTTCGGGATACCACGGGGCATGGTCTCCTTAGCAGGCAGATTTCCATTCCTTTGGCTACCGGCGAAAACTTTTTTGGTATCCGCGACTGTGATGAGTATATCCGAGATCGGCTGGTCAGCTACATGCAGGCCGATGTCATCAGGGTAGGCGGTATTACAGAATGGATGCGAATCGCTTCATATTGCGATGCTCAGGGAATGAAAATCTCGCCTCACTTCGTTATGGAAGTAACCACGCATGTACAGTGCTGCGTACCCAATAGTCTATTTGTAGAATATATTCCCTGGTTCCAAAAGCTGTTCGCCGAGCCCATCCGAACGAAACATGGCTGCGCTCTGCCGCGTACCGTTCCGGGCCTGGGACTCCGTTTCACCGAGGAAGCAATTGCCCGGTACGCGATTGATCAATAAGGAGGAAACCATGAACGGAGTGAAGGAAAACAAGGCCAGACGATCTTTTCAGGCAAGCTCCATCCTGTTTGTAGTCGTGATTGCCGTTATCATGATGCTGGTGCTGGTTCCCATCGGTTACATGCTGTACGAGAGCTGCACCAACGATATGGGTGCGTTTACGCTGGAAAACTTTGTCAGATATTTCAAACGGAAAAGCATTCGGGAGTCTTTGCGGAACACACTGCTGGTTTCCGCAGGCATCGGTGGTTTCGGCACACTGTTGGGCGTTACGCTGGCATTCGGCGTCAGCCGCACAAACATGCGTTTCAAAACGCTGGTCAAAAGTACCATTATCATTGCCATCATGACGCCTCCCTTCCTGATTACGCTGGCATATATCATTCTGGCAGGCCCAAACGTGGGTTTTGTTAACCGGGTACTGCGCTGGCTTTTCAAGCTGGATACCTCCTATGGTCCCGTCAATATCTACTCTATCTGGTCGTTGGTCATTCTTGGTTTGCCCCAGGGAATCGCCACCATTTTTATGATGGTGTTTCCTGCTATGGAAAATATGGATCCCTATCTGGAAGAAGCAGCAAGAATGTCCGGGGCCAGTGCACGCCGCGCTTCTCTGAACATTACCATTCCGTTGGTGCGACCCGCATTACTGTCCGGCCTGATTCTTTCTTTCGGACAGTCTCTGGCTCTCTATGGAGTTCCTCGTATGCTGAACATTAATGTGCTCACCACCAAAATCCGGGAATCTGTTACGGTGATGGATTTCAAAATGGGTGCGGTGTTGTCCGTAACGGTTACGGTTCTTTCTTTGCTGGCGGTATTTTTGTACCGGCGTACGGTTCGCTCTAGCAAAAAATACTCTACGATTTCGGCCAAAGGCTTCCGCCCCAGTGTCATGAAGCTAGGCAAATCGCGCCATCTCTTCTCCGCTCTGGGCCTTGTGTATGCTCTGTTCGGTTTTCTTATTCCTTACTGCACGCTGCTGATGGCTTCATTTATGCGCTCGGTCGGCAACGGCTTCGAGGCCAGCAACTGGACTTTAAGCAACTATGCCTCGCTTATCAATAGTGCCGTAGCGAAAACAGCCCTGAAAAACAGTGTTTTTTTGGGAATTATGACCGCCACCTGCGTCGTGTTGCTTGGTTTAGTGGCTGCCTTCATTATTGTACGGCTGAAGATCCGTGGTCGGGGTGCGCTGGAATATCTGTGCAATATGCCCTCTGGCATTTCTGGAACCGCACTTGCCATGGGTTTGATTTTCATGTACTTGAGCAAGCCGCTGAACAGCTTCCATCTCTACGGTACCATTTGGCTTTTGCTGATTGCTTATGTAACCCGTATGCTGCCCTCTGGTGTGCGCTATTGCCAGTCGGCATTGATCCAGATTAACACCGAACTGGAGGAGGCAAGTCGGATTTCCGGCGCATCCTGGGGGCAGACCACTCGCAAGGTTACGGTTCCTCTGGCTAGAACCGGCATGGTTTATGCGTGGATTCTGACGTTTGTCATGGCCTTCCCAGAGCTTTCCAGTTCCGTCATGCTGCGCAACGCCGGAACCGACGTAGTGGCCACTGCCATTCTGGATTTATGGGACGGCGCAGGTGGTCTGCCTCAGGCTGCAGCCTTCGGTACGGTAGTATTCCTGTTGGTTACGCTGCTGGTCATTCTGGCCCAGAAGGTAACTGGGCATTCCATGATTGATCGTTCATAAGGAGGAAAAAATGGGACTTGTTAATAATCAAAAGGCTTACGATCAATATCTGATCTGGCCGGGTGAAAACGGAAACTTCTCCATAGGCGATTATGTTCCAGGATTTCGTTTTCAGCTTCGTATGCCCAATTTCCGCGGCAATTATCTTTCCTGTATTGAAGAACTGCGCTTTACGCTGGACGGCGAAGAAATTCAGCCAAACAACGTGGAAATTTTGCTGAATGGAAAACGCTTTCGTATCCACGAACTTTCTGAAATGTATAAAGAATACTGGGACGTAAACGAATGCGCCGTTATCGAAATATCCAGAGAAGGAGGCCTCTGCGGGCAGCATAGAATTGGTGCGGTCATGCGGCTGCGCTACGGTTATTCTGCCTATTTCGGCACCTGCAAGGTGGTCACCTCCCGTTGCGAACGCACGCTTGTCTTTTAACGCAAAGGAGCGAAAGCATATGAATCAACCGATTAAACTAGGCGTTTCTTTGTTTTCCTATTCCAGTGAATACTATCTGAAAAAGCTTTCACTGGATGAAATTCTTATCAAAGCCCGGGAGGCGGGTGCAGAAGCCATTGAAATCGTCGCCTCTCAGATGATGCCCGGTTTTCCTTATCCCGACGCCCAATGGCTGCATTCGCTGCGAAAACGCTGTGAAAAACTGGGGATGGATCCCTTTTGCTACAGCGCTCATCTGGACAGCGGCTTGCGCAGCGATCGCTGGCTCACAGATGATGAGAAAGTTATGAGTACGCTGAACGACATCCGAAATGCTTATGAAATGGGCGCCAGCGTCGTCCGCACACAGTTTTCCATCGGTCCTGAGCTTTTGTACCGTGTGGCTCCTTATGCGGAAAAATACCGCGTCAAGGTCGGCGTAGAGATTCATCCGCCGCACAGACTGGATACGGAAATCTGGCAGCGCTTCCTGTCCGTGTTTCATGATTTGGATACTCCTTACATCGGTATGTGCGTAGATACGGGAATCTATCAGGAATACCCCTACGACGGTTGGCTGAATGTATACTATCAGCACGGCGTCTCCCGAGAGCTTGCGGCCGGCTTGCTGAAAATTCTGGCGAAGGGTGGCACTCCTGACGAAGCAAATGCCTTTCTGGAAAGCCGCGCAGATGTCAACGACTTTGCCCGAGAAATGGCTTCGGAACTTTTTTCGCTTTACCGGCCCTATGAGAAGGATGCTCTGGCGGAGAATATTCAGTACGTTACTCACTTTCATACCAAGTTCTATCACATGGAAAATGGAGAAGAAAAAACGATTCCCTATGCTACGCTGCTGGATGTTATCCGCAAAGCAGGATATCAAGGTTATCTCATCAGTGAATACGAAGGTCACTATTGCTATGACTCTAGTGAATACCCCGCAGCGGATCAGGTGCTGGCGCATATTGCCATGGAGCGCCGCCTTTTGAATCAATAAAATCAGCAGGGAGGAAAAGACAATGGCCAAGCGGATCACCAGTCACGATCAGAACGGGGATGATATTCTGAATCTTTTCAAAAAGGATCAGGATGGAGCAACTTCCATTGATGTAAATCATCGGGTACGGGTAGGCATTATCGGCACCGGCTGGATTGCTGCCGCTCACATCAAGAGCTACCTGAAAATGCCGGACGTAGATATTGTCGCAGGTGCCGATTTGATTCCCGGAAAAGCGGAAACATTTTTCAAGAATCAGGGTGTAGAAAATGTCCATTGCTATGAAAATCACCGGGAGATGCTGGAAAAGGAGCAGCTGGATGCTGTCAGCATCTGTACCTATAACCGCACTCACGCCGAGTGTGCTATCGACGCACTAAATGCCGGCGTACATGTGCTGCTGGAAAAGCCCATGTGCGTCACGCTGGAAGAAGCGGTCGCTATCTGCCGTGCCGAAAAGAAGAATGGCAAGGTGCTTTCCATTGGCTTCCAGCCCCGTTTTGACCCTAATATGCGAAAGATTAAGGAAATTGTGCAATCCGGCGAGCTGGGCGAAATTTACTATATTCAGACCGGTGGTGGTCGCCGCCGCGGGATTCCAGTTCCTTTCGGCACCAGCTTTATTGAAAATGAAACTGCCGGTATTGGCGCTGTTGGCGATATCGGCTGCTACTCGCTGGACATGGTTCTTAATGCTGTCGGTTATCCCAAGCCCCTTACTGTAACCGGTGTCCGGGGCGCCTATTTCGGCAACAAACCGGAATACTATCGCAAGCATCCCGAATACGCCTCCAAATTTGGCGTGGATGATTTTGCCGCCGCCTTTATCCGTCTTGAGGGCGGTATCACGTTGGATTTCCGGATTGCCTGGGCCATGAATATGGATACCCCCGGCGATACGCTGCTTTTCGGCACCCGGGCGGGGCTGAGAATCCCCTCTACCGAGTGCTGGAACGGCACGGTAGGCGGACCTATGAAAGTTTACATGCAGTTTGGCGGCATGGAAACCAACTTGGAAATTCCCATTATCGAAAGCGAAGGGCTTGATCTGTTCGACTGCAAAATTCGTTCTTTCCTGGATGCGGCCAAAAACGGCGGCGAAGCGCCTGTTCCCAGCAGTCAAATTCTGTATAATCAGGCGATTATTGACGGTATTGTCCGTTCCAGTGAACTGGGGCACGAAATCGAAATCATTATTCCCGAAATTTGATGGCTCAGCAAAAGACAGTATAGTCCGAAGAAAGAGGTTGCCATGTTCCTGTTGAAAGAAGGCATTTATCCCGCGCTGGTCGTTCCCTTTGACTGTCAGGAAAACCTGAATGAAACGGCCGTTGGTGATATGGTTGAATCGCTGCTGAAACAGGGCGTTTCCGGCTTTTATGTAGGTGGAAGCACTGGGGAATATCTGTTGATGACTCCGGAAGAACGGATGAGAATGCTGGAATGTGTCTGTGAAAGCGCTTGTGGACGCTGTCACATCATTGCCCATATCGGGCAGCAGCGTCCCCAGGATTCAATCCGGCTGGCGAAGCACGCGGCAGGCATGGGCGTACAGGCCGTTTCCTCTCTTCCACCGCTCTATTATAAATATACGCAACAGGAAATTGCAGCGTTCTATCTGGAAATTGCCAACGCGGCTGGAGTTCCGCTGATTATCTACAACGCTCCCGCCCTTTCCGGTTTTTCCTTTACACCGGATAACATTGCGCCACTATTTGCCAGTGACCGGATTGCAGGCATTAAATATACCTCCTATGATTTATTCAGTATGGAGCGTATAATGAGCCGCTATCCCTCCAAGCTGATGATCAACGGGCATGATGAATTGTTCCTGAGTACACTGATCCTGGGCGTTCGTCATGCCATCGGAAGCACGTTCAATTTTATGCCGCAGGAATTTCTGGCACTGCGTCATGCTTTCGACCGGCACGATCAGCGCGGCGCACAGAGGAAACAGGCAAAAATTAATCAAATTATCGAAGGCCTATTGCAGATAGGCGTATTCCGAGGCGTAAAGGGAATGATGAACCTTCTGGGCATGAACGCGGGTTCCTGCCGGGCCCCGTTCGCTCCTCTCTCTAAAGAAGAAAATGAGCAGTTGGAAAAGCTGGCACAGCTGCTGGAAAATGAGTGCTGAAGCTTACCCGTCAAAAGAGCAGACAGACACAGGGGGTCTTGTGCCTGCCTGCTTTTTCTCTTCTTTCATAACTGTCTGGGCTTAAAAGTTTTTTCCAGAAATGACCGAAACGTTTCCTCAGCTTTACGGAACACGGGACATTGCTTTCACACAAGCGTGGTAAAATCTGATTTCCTATTTTCCAAATAGCGGCTCCAAACCTGCATCTCGTTTTCACCGCGATTGGCCCACGTATAGTAAGGTATAAATGTAAGAGGAGCTGAAACCAAAGCAGCGGGTATAGAAGAATAAAGAGCGGCGTTTTCGCTCGTGATTTCACGGTATCCTTCTGTAAAAACAGCCCTTTTGCCGTCAGGAGCAGAATCTGGTTCGCCCAGGCAGAGTGGCGCTCCGGGATCCACCAGACAGGCGTTCAAATGAGGGCCATTATCCTTCTCTTCCATACAGTAGACCAATGGCCCATATTCCACGCATACCTTCCCGTTTTCTGCACGAAGCAGAGGATTGGCATACGTCAGTCGCGGCATCAGCGAAAGCTCAAGTCGAAGCTCAGTTCCTTCCGTCCAGTTTCTTTCCAGATGCACATACCCCTGCCGAATGTTGAAATCCGTTACAGCCTGCCCATTGATAGAAAGCGTCCAGTGGTTCTTTGCCCAGGCTGGAATCCGGAGGGCGAGAGAGTAGCTTCCGCCTGTTGGGCGAATCAAAATAACGCCATCGGAAGGATATTCGGTCTCTATCCTCAGATTTGCAGTAGCATTTGCTAAAGGCAGTGTTGCTTCTCCATTGATATAAAGGTGGATATAAGCGGTATTTGCATGACGACCAAAGGCGTATTTTCCCAAGGAGAGAATCAGCCTGACAAGATTTGGAGGGCAGCATGCGCAGGCAAACCATTGGGGCCGAGTAGGCAGAACATGACTCAGATCCTCTCGACGATGACAATCAGCGGGATTGACTTCCAGCGGATTGACGTAAAAGAAGCTTTTCCCATCCAGAGCCATTCCTGCAAGACAAGTGTTGTACAGAGCACGTTCCATCGCATCGCCATATTTTCCATTTGCGTTTATTTCCAGCATGGAACGAGCGAAAAAGCATAGTGCAATAGATGCACAGGTTTCGGTGTATGCTCTGTCGCCAGGCAGATCATAATCAAAGGTGAAAGCCTCACCGGCGCTGCTGGATCCAACGCCGCCGGTGATGTACATTTGTCGGGTGACCATGTTGTCAAAAAGTTGCTCGCACACCTTTAGCATTTTGGAATCCTTGGCATACATTCCATAATTTGCCATGGCGGTTGCCATATACAGCGCACGTACGGCGTGACCTACAAAACGCTTCTGCTCCAGGAGTGGCTGATGATTCTGATAATAGGACGGATCATGTTCTGATCCAAAAAAGTTTTCTTTTGGCCCTGCCAACGGATCTGGAGAGATGCCTCGGCGATAGAGAAAATATCCCGCCAGCTTGAGCAGCGATTCGTCCCCGGTGACCGTGTACATTCGGGTTAATGCCAGTTCAATTTCCTGATGGCCGGGGGCTACGTGTAATTTTCCCTCCTCGGGACCGATGTTTGCCTGAATATAATCCACCATGCGTTGCATGATATTCAGCAGTTTTCTTTTGCCAGTTGCCTGATAATAGGCAACTGCAGCTTCGATCATATGTCCTGTACAATATAGTTCATGGCAGTCGCGGAAATTTGTAAAGCGTTTATCAGGTTCTTTTACAGTAAAATAAGTGTTCAGATAACCGTCGGGCTGCTGGGCCGCTGCCACCAAATCAATGGCCCGGTCAGCCAAAGCTTCCAGTTCCGGGTCTGGCTCGATTTCCAACGCATAGGCTACCCCCTCCAACCATTTGGCCAAATCGCTGTCCTGAAAGACCATGCCGTGAAATTCGCCGTTCCATTGTCCTGCGGCGATTCGAAAGTTCTCAATACAATGGCTGGGTGCAGCGCCTTCCACCTGATCATTCAGGATCTTCCATTGATAGCGCAAAACGCTGCGACGGATCAGATTGACCTTATTTCCCCAAAAGCCGCCGCTGATATGAAACTTGCCGTACTGTTTTTTCTCGTTGCTCTGCGTCATGGCAAAAACCTCGTCAGTTCTTATCATTAAAGTGAAAATACATGGTATATGTCTCGTCTTTCAGATCCCGGAGACGAATGAACGGAATGGCCTGCCCTTTGCAATACAGAATATATTGTGGTGGCTCACAACTCATAGTGCCCGGCCTAACGGGTCGTATCTTTTCCGCGGCGTTTTCTGGAGAAAACGGGAGGGAAGGCTCTTTTGTAAGGCCGATCAATACGTCATCCCCCAGCATAAATGCCCCAAGTTCGGAGTCATCATCCGTCATGACGGAACGTACTTGACAGGGGAAATGCATCAATAGTTTTTGGCGATGCCAGCTTTGCCTTAAATCAACCAGTCCTGCATTTCTTCCACGCCAGATCGTCTCGCCGTCTGCTTCAATGACGGCGTCATCGCTAAGCCATTCGGGAATTCTCAGCGTTAACGTAAAAAGTTCCGGCTCCGCAAAGTTCATTTCCAGCTCGTAGTTTTCTCCAGAAACGGAACGAAATCTGCAACCGGCGTTTTCACGCTCCGGTGCATAGTGCGTTGAAATACAACGTGGTCGAAGTGTTATTGTTCCCTGTTTATTCCAGTAAAGCACTCCTGGTTGATACTGGGCGATGAGCAGCCGCTGCTCCTGGCGGTAAGCCATATATGCCCCTTCGCTATTGTGTATCTGCACAAGCGTGCCATGGCAGCACCAAAAATGTCTGGTTGGGCTGCCCCATTTGGCAGTCGCACCGGGAACCATAGGCAGATAATAGGAGACCATTCCTGTTTCCCCATGCTGCTGTGCCAAGATGCCGTTGGTATAATTCCGGGCAATATAGTGTAAATATTTTGCATCGCCGGTGTGCCGGAATAGGAAATCTGCCAGACGGATCATATTGTAAACAACGCAATGCTCCTGATTGTCTGTGCCCAAATATTCGCTTTGATGAAACGGCGGTGTCCATACTTCGTTATAGGTCTGACTGCCGGTGACAAAGAAGCCCCTTTTCTCTACAGTCAGCTGCCAATATTTTTCTACAATTTCCAAATCCTTCGAATCGCCCAGAACTTCATAGGCTCTGGCATAGCCTAGGGCTTCCGGGATCGTTGTATTCGCATGCATCATAGTCAGCACGTCCTGACCGTTCAGAAGTGCCTCAAAAATTCTGGGCCTGCGGTATGCTTCTATCAGCTTTCGATAGCGTTCATCATGAGTGATGTCATACAGTTCCACCCACGCTTCCAGCATTCCGCCAGTTTCTACGTCCAAGATATCGTCCATTTCCGGACGGCTTTTTGAAGCCGTCCAGTTCAGAAACCATTCGGCTGCACCCAGAAGTACTTCCAGCGCGGCCTGACTGTGGGCGAGAACAACCATGTCCACTAAACCCATTAAGGTTTTGTGAATGGTATATTGAGGTGCCCAGACCGCTTTTCCTCGTTCCAACCATTGTAAATAGTTTTCCGGAACGGAGAAGCACCAACCATCCCCGTTTTCCTGTTGACATTTGCGCAGGATTGAAACGATTCGTTCGCCTACCCCACGCATGTCCTCATCACCGAAATATGCATAGTCCATAGCACAAGCGGACAAATAGTGACCGACAAAGTGCCCTTTCAACTGACAATTTGCGCTTTCCCACCCCGCATAATCCAACGGGTCGGCATCCACGACCTTAACCAGACCTGCCAGCATTTTATGATGTAGCAGCATTCGATCTGCTTCTAGAGTTTTCATATAGTGAAGATTCAGTTCGTGACGCGCGGCGATTTCTCCTTGCGGCTTCCAGTCGCCAGCAGTCAGATGAGTCCACTGTTCCACGGCTTTCCAACCTTTCCATCCCTTTACAAGGTTCAATATATCATGTTATACTGTGAATATAATTTTTGAGGTGATAAACGGTGCAGTGTTTTTTTACCAAGGGGAACACTCTGGCAGAATACCTTTCCTGCGGCTGTTTCGTCTCGGAGCTTCCCTTTTTGCATCCCAAACGGCAACTGGATCATTTTGTACTCTTTTACGGCCTTAAAGGGGAACTTCCCATTGTAGTAGGTGAGCAGGAATTTCGTCTGGAGCCGGATACGATGCTGCTATTACCGGCAGGAGCGGCACATTATGGAACACGCCCATCGACAGCAGCTGTTTCCTACTATTGGTGTCATTTTTCCTGCCATGAGCCATTTGCATTGCTGGAAAAAGGGGACCTTACCACTTCTGCTGAGCTGCCAGGCATTCTACTGCCCTTATTTGCAAAGGTAACGGATCCGGATCGTATTATTCTGATTTTTCAACAGATGATGCATATCGCGTATGTGCGCTATTCTACACCTCATGCAGCAGATTACAGTCTTATGTCGCTTTTAACGGAGTTCTGTGAACAAAGCACTCATCCAAATTCACTGGAAAACTGTAATCAGGTCAACCTGTCTGAAATCAGGGAATGGATTCGGATCAATTTAAGAGAACCGCTGACAGTACAAATGGTGGCAGACAAGTTCCAGTATTCTTCCGACTATCTTTCTTCTCTGTTCCGCAAGCATATGGGAACCAGCATCAGCCGATACATCCGCGATCAGCGGATCCAATATGCAAAAGAATTGCTGCTGCGTACGAATCTGCATGTTCAGGAAATTTCCAGCATGTGCGGGTACAGCGATGAAAAATATTTTATGCGTCAGTTTAAGGCAGTCGAAAGGGTCAGCCCGACCAACTTTCGACACGCCTATACGGAACGACACCTTAACAATCACTGAGCAGATTCTCGCCCTCAATTGCTGCTTTGCCGTTAATGAAAATGCTGCGTCCGGTTGCCGTAACTGTAATGGAACGCCGGTTTGCTTTTTCATAAACGGATCTGGTTTCAATTCTGACCTCTTGATCAGACACGGAGACGCTGATCAGCTCCTCCTGTATGGCTTCCACCCGAACACCCTGAGTTGGGAAGACGGCAATATGGCCAACGCCGTCATTTATATAGGCGGTGAGGGCTCCGTTTGCTTCCGATACCCGACAGCCATAGCCCGTCCAACCGAAAATGGCATCCTTGACAACGTAAGCGCGAGCGCTCTTGAAATAGCCGTACATGCCCATATCCGTATCTAGGGAACGCATATCAAAATAGGAACGATCTGGCCACCAGGTAAACCACCCGTGTGCCACACCGCTGGAGCGAAGCGTGGTCAGAAAACTGGTCAGCCCCGCATAACCCCATTCCAGCATCTCCTTATCATTCAATGCGTCAAAACCATTGTACAAAACTCTGGTATTCAAGGGCGTGGCATACCATACGCAGACATTGCCGCGCTTTTCATTTCCATACTTATACCACGTGGGTTGCATTCCGGCTCGAAGCGCTTTTGTAATTTGCCAGACTTCTTTTTTCTTATCCGGATAATCGAAGTAAGCCATCAAAGCTTCCACCTGATTGTGAGAAGTCTGATCCACATACAATTCAGAGCCATAGGGATAAAGGGCATCGCTATTGATCTTGGCACACCTTTGTACCAACGGATAAAGTCTGGCGTATTCTTCAGGCATTTCATTTTGTAGCGCATCCAGCACTTCCGTGATCGTAGCTCCGGCGGGAGCACCGTTGTTTTTGTTCCGGCCCAGTTCATGCCACAGCAGTGCACAGCGATAGGCATAAGTCAGATAGTCCCTGCCTGTGTGACGTGTCGTAAGACCGTAGGCCTTATCAATTTGATACAGGGCGAAGAACACATCCATCAATAGAGGATAGTTGAACGTGCGAAGTTTGGAACGGCTGCGTTCGAAAGTCCATTTGTTTCCCTGGTCGGCATCTGCAGGCGTGTTCTCTTCCCAGTACATTCCGCGGATGACCTCGAAAGTTTCGGGGTTCTGTACATGGGAGCGCCACAGCCCTTCATCAACAAAGCGTTCCAAAACAGCAATTTCTTTGGGGTTGGGAAAATGCGCGTTCTTTTCTGCCAGGAACATGGCGATAGTGAAGCAGTATTCATCAGTACCGCCTACCTGCCAGCTTTCTTCACTATCCAGGAAAAGAGTATCCAGTTGATCGTCATAGGGCAGGAAAAGTCCATGCCGATTATACTGATCCGCAGGGTTGTCGTAGAATTGCCGCTTGGAAACAAAGGATGCATGATTCTTCAGAAGTTTGCCCGGTTCGTCAATAACGAAAAACAGCAGATTGGTTTCTCCGCCGGCAAATTGAACGTGGATCTTTTTTTGACCCGGTTCGGTTGATGTCAACGTATAACGGTAGGTGTCCCCTTCACAACCATTAAAGGTAATTTTGAGATTATTTGCTTCAGGTCGAAGCAAAGGGGTACCGCCTTTGCAGCTCAGTACAAACTGAATGGGCTGGGACAGCGGCGAAACCATACCCGGCACGGCATGAACAGACATCAGACCATCCTGAATCAGTTTTTCGGAAACCTGAGCATAGGTTTCGATCGGGGCGATTCGGAAACGGAAGCATTTGCTTTCTCCTGGGGCAAGCACCAGAGAATGGTTGCCGTTAAACCAGTATCGGGAATATTCGTTAGGCTGAAGCCAACCGAATACCTGCCGCGGTGCCTTGCTGTACAGTGCCAGATAGTATGGTCCCTCGAAGCAGAGCCCCCAATGGGAACCGAGTCCCGGAACCATTTGATAGGCTGTGTCCACGCAGGTTCCATTTTCGGGATGAATGAGCAGCGCCGGGAAGTCTCCTCGAGGTCTCTGCAGGAAGGCATAACTGTTGCTGCCTGCCAGATGCAGGTGTTGGAAGACGCGCTTTTCATGCCAGTCTCGCTGTTTTGGCCCATGCCAATGATAGGGAATGTCCTCGTACATCTCCTCAAAAATGGAGTTAAAGTCCGTATTGGTCATTAACGCCATGGAAACCTCGCCGACATCCAGCGTTTCACCGGTAACGTTGCGCACTTCGGTTTCCCATACAAGATCCTTTCCATCCAACCGATATTCTTCCGTTACTTCCAGATGCTGAAGCGATTCGCTGCCTGTCTCTCCCACAGCGAAAGCAACGCGCACACTTTGATCCTTTACCTCAATTTGGCGGGAAGAAAAACAGGTACGTTCGGCGACCCATGACTGGGTTTCATGATCCCAAATGCGGAAAAGCCATTCACCCAGCCATTCCCGATTTCCATTCATCTGAGGATAAAGCAGATTGGTCTGATTGGCGACAAATTCTGTATTGAGCGCATCCCCCTGAATCTTGATAGAGACAATATTCCCCGTGTCACAATCCACTTTGCAGCACAGCGCATCTCCATGAAGGCAGATTTGATCGTTCATGAAACGTTTCCTCCTTTAATGTATCGATTATGCTTTGACAGCACCCACGGTCAGACCGGATATAAGCCCCTTTTGGGCGAAAACAGTGAAAACAATGACCGGCACGGTATAGAGTGTCGCGTTGGTCATCAGTTCGCCCCAATAAATACGGAAAGCGCTGGTATAGGCCGCCATACCCATGGGCATAGTCCACAACTCCGGAGAGCGAACCATTGTCGTTGCCAGCAAATACTCGTTCCATGCCTGCAGAAAGGCAAACAGCACTGCTGTGGTAATGGAAGGCAGGGAGATTGGGACTACGACAGCAAAAATTTTGCGAAGCAGGGAAGCACCGTCAATGTCTGCCGCGTCCTCTAATTCTGTTGGCAAAGAAAGAAAAAAATTGCGCATCAGCCAGATGCTCATCAAAAGCTGACTGGGAATGTACATCACCAGCAAAGCCCAGTGAGTGTTATTCAATCGCAGGCTTCTCATGAGCATATAATATGGAATGCAGAAAGTGATGCCGGGGACCATACGCATGAAAATGATAAGACCGGTCACCAACTTGCTGCCATAGAAGCGGGTTCTGGCCAGCCCATAGGCTGCGGGAATAGCCAACAGTGTACTGATGCCTACCGTGAGCAGTGCAATGTAGATGCTGTTGCCAAAATAAGTGACAAAGGAGCCGTTTGTAAGCACCGTTTTATAATTGTTCAGGGTAAACGGCTCCGGAAGGACAATTGGAGGAATGGAAAACAATTGTACCTCTGACTTGAATGAGGTCAAAGCCATCCAGAATAAGGGAAAAATAATCAGAACCGAAACCACGGCAAGGACTGAGTAGGTTCCTGCTCTGCTCAAAATGGAACGGAGTTTATGAGACAAGACCATCATCCTCCTTGTTCAACCGGTTTATGAGAAGGGAAACAATGACGATAAACACGGTGATGATATATGAACCTGCGGCACTTTCGCCAAATTTGTAGGAATCAAAGGAACGTCTGTAAATATACTCGCTAATGAATTGAGTCGCATTTGCAGGACCGCCGCCTGTCAGGACGTGAGGAATATCATACATTTTGACAGAGTCCATAACTCGAACCATCAAAATCATGACAATCGTAATCCGCAATTGTGGAAAAACGACCTTCCAATAGGTTTGAAACTCGCTGGCCCCATCAATGCGAGCGGCTTCAAACAAATCAGGAGAAATACCGGTTTCAGCAGCGTACAGCAACAGGATAGAAAATGGCGCGGCACCCCAAACGCTGACGATAACAATTGCCCAGCGGGCAGGGGTTGCGTAGGTCAACCACAGAGGGCCCTCTATACCGAAACAATTCAAAAAGTAATTGATAATACCATATCCGTCGGAAAACATCCACAGCCAACAGGAGGCAGCGGCTACAGAAGAAATCATCATGGGGGTAGTGATAGCGAGACTGGCAATTTTAGATCCCGGAGCATTTTTGGAAAGCTTGGCAGCCGTCAGCAGACCAAGCGCCAATTCAATACCAATGGTACATACACAGTAACACAAAGTGTTGATGATGGCGGAAGAAAAGGAGCTTGCCGTCAAAACAGAAACATAGTTTTCCAACCCCACAAAAAGAAAACGGTTTCCCATCACCGCTTTGTTATCAGAAAAGCTCATGATAAAAGCCCATCCCAGCGCATAGCCGGAAATGCAGAGAAGAATCAGAACGGCAGGAAGAACCAGAAGCATACCCTGCCTTCTTTTTTTTCTTTCAAGAGCGCCCACACGGGGGAGGATTGGGTTTGTGTTCTCCATAATATCCCTCCAGTTTGAGAAGAAGGGACGGAGCGTTGTCCGTCCCCCTTGAGTGACATCAAACCTGTGGCTTCTTACTTGATTGCTTCGCCCACGAGCTTTTCAATGTCCGCTGCGCATGCAGCCACTTCGCCGGCAAGGTCATTCGTTTGGAGACTGACAATACGGTTCAGCGTTTCGCCGATGCGAGTGCGGATTTCACTGTAGTTCGTGGTGAGCACAGGAGCCTTGCCCTGAGCCAGCATCTGGTTCAGCGCTTTGAATGTGTTGATACTGCTATCATCGGTCAGAGAGTTTAGAGCGATTTCGACAGAAGAAACGCGGGTAACGGGGTTACTGAACTCGGCACCCATAACACCCAGATTCTGGCTGTCCACAGTCCACTTCAGAAACTCATAGGCGGCTTCTTTATTCTGAGAATCGGAGGAAATGGCGTAACTCCAGCTCCACAACGCATTGGTAATCGGCTGCGCGGCAACGGCCACATTGCCAACAACCACACTGGTGTCGGGGTTCTGACACATGGACCACATATAAGGCCAGTTACATACCATGGCCGCTTTCCCCTGAAGGAAGAGGTTCTGCACATCGCCATTGTCGTAATTGATGCCGGCCTCAGGCAGGGTTTTATCCGTCCACTGCATATCCAGAATCCACTGGAACATATCGACAACTTTCTGACTGTTGAAAGCAACTTTATAGTCGGAGGTCAGCACGTCGCCGCCAAACTGATAAATTTTGTCGTGAAGCTGGGAAACAGCTTCGCCATTCTGTTTGCCTTCCACGATGAAGCCACAGATGCCGTTTTCAGGGTCGTTGAGCTTTTTGGCATATTCACGGATCTCGTCCAGCGTGGTGGGTGCAGCGGTCAAACCGGCTTTTTCAAACAGATCGGTACGGTAGTACAGAACGGGGCCATGTACCAGATAGGGAATGGCGTACAATTTGCCATTGTAGGAGCAGCTTTCAATGGCGCTGGGATAGAAGTCATCCAGATAGCCATCTTCCAAATATTCATCCAGCGGGACGATCCAGCCGTTTTCTGCAAATTCGGGGATGACCGGTCCGTCCATGTTGAACAAATCATAATAGCCGGAGTTGGACATTGCTTCCAGCGTAAAGGTATTGGTCAGTTCAGGTACTTCTTCAATGATAACTTTCATACCGGTAGCTTCTTCAAATTCCGACACATGCTCTTTGTACCACAGCGAGTACAGACCGCCTTCCTCGGTGCCTACACGGAGGGTAATGCCTTCGTAGAGTTTTGCTTCGGATGCAAAGCTTACATTAGTGAATGCGAGTGACAGGGCCAGTACCAGGACCAGGAATAGAGTAACCTTGGGCTTCATGGGGATTCCTCCTTTTTGCTATTGGTCTCATTATACCGAAGATTATTCTTCGGCTAACAATCGTGATACAAAAAGCGGATGTGTCCACTTTTTACTACTTTTTTCTTTCTGCAAAAAGCAAAAGTATTTTGTAAAATTTACAAGTTTCCAATTGATTTTTCATGTCCAATTATGCCATAATCATCCAAAATGTGCAAGGTGAACAAACCGAAATAAAGTGTATAAATCCGATAACGTTCAAAAAAGGTGAAAAACATTGACGAATCAACGTGTTACTGTTATAATCCTACAAAAATCGAAAGTCGAGGTGTTTACCCATGCATCCTCCTTTTCAATGGTCCGTTACGACCGATGGCGTTTTGCTTCAGAAAGGAAACCGCCATTATTCCGCATTGAAACCAGTGACTCTTCATTGGATCGATGGTCATCATAAACGGCAAACGCTCTTCAAAAATTATGATAATTATCGGTCGGATCAGGGCATTACTGTCGCCGCTTGCCGCATAACGCTTTCTTCCGGCACGGTTTTCGTTGTAGAAGACCGTTGGAGCCGTTCATCGGAAGAATCACAAGTACTTCTTGAAAGAAAGGTAGAAGTAGAAGCTGCATCCGGAAATGAACTTGGCTTTGCCACCGAGTTTACGCTGCGGCAGGAACAATGTGATACCTTGGAGAACTGCGACGTATGGATACCGGGCATATGGTATCGTCAGAACGAAGGCGTGGTTGCCAATGCGTTTGCTTCGGTTATGACAGACAAAGACTATCTTTTTCGAGAAACCCGTGCAGCGCTTCCTTATGTGCAGCTTTGCAGCCGTGATACATGGGACAGTGTGACCCTGTGTGCGTTAGCACCGGTTCCTTCTGCTGGAATCAAAGAGGATTGTGGAGATGAGCTGATCAGCCGCGAATTGCAGTATGGTTCTTTGGGTATCAACGCGGCAGGAAAACCAGGGGTACGTTTTTGTTTTCCTGGCAGCGAAGGCGAAAAGAACTATCTGGACCCCAAAAACGCATGGGCATATCGCTATCATCCTGTAGAAAAAGACGTGCTTCATCGCTACTGTCTTGCGCTGCATATGGCATGTTACCATGAACCTCACGCGGCGATGCAGCAAGAGTGGAGGCATTGGTTTGATTTTTTCCAGCCAATTCTGCATCGGGCAGATCTTCAAAAAGTATACGATATTGGGACAGATCTGCTGGATGTGTACTGCCAGCCTTATAATCATGCTATGGGATTGCCGTTTTGGTGTACCGTCCCGGAAGGGACCGTTTGCGACCTGAGCTTCCAAATGGGCTTTGTGGGTCAGCAAACCATGTGCGCCTATCACCTTTTGCGTAGCGGAATAGAAAACGCCCAAGAATCCCGTGTGGAAAAGGGAAAAGCCATTATCGATTTTTGGGTTAGTCGTTCCTGTGAAGACGGCGTGCTTCCCCGTGTCTGGTACGATGTTTTTCCTCCTCGGTTCAAGCAGGATTATCCCACCTACACTCGTACGGTAACGGATGGCATGGAAGGCGTTCTATTATGTTATCAATATCTGCGTCGGGAACGAGGAGAGACACCCCTAACGTGGCTTCGCTTCGTTACGGATTATGGGCAATGGCTGTGTGCGCATCAGAACGACGATGGTTCATTTTACCGAGCATACCAGCCTGACGGAACGCCAGTTCATAAGGGATGTTTTAACACATCCAATACCATTCGTCTTTTGTGCAACCTTTACTGGGAAACCGGGGAAGAATCCTATCGCAAGGCAGCTCTTCAGGCGGGCGAATACTGCTATCAGGCTTCTTACGAACCCATTTCCTATATCGGCGGCACTGCGGATAACGATAATACGATTGATAAAGAAGCAGGAATGCTGGCGCTATATGCCTTCCTTGCACTGTATGACCTGACGGGCGATATGCGCTGGGTTCAGGCTGCACAAAGCGCAGCTGATTTCGCAGAAACGTGGACGTATTGCCGCGCTTTTGAAGTCCGGCCCGGAAAAGGGAACGCCGTCTTTGACCGGGTGGATATTACCGGTCTAAGTCTGATTGCCACAGGTCATTCTCACTGCGATGTGATGATGGGATACTGTGCCTTTGATTTCTATCGGCTATATCTGCTGACGGGAGATCAGCACGATTTGACATTTGCCCGTTTCCTATTGCATAATACAAGACAAACCGTAGACTGGAGCGGCAAATTGGGGCATGTCTATCCTGGACTTGTGGAAGAAAGCGGAGAAGTGGCCCGACAGTTCCACAATGGTTTGGGCCGTTGGTTGCCCTGGTGTACGATTGCGGAGATCGAAACCCTTTCCAGACTGCAGGAATGGTTTGGAAACATGGATATTGATCAGCTGGAACTTCACCATGAAGAAATGCTTCGGCGCAATCATGTTCGCGGTTCTTCCTTCTTGGTACTATCCCCGACAAAATCCCACTGAAAAAGGGAGCCCCGTTTATGACAGCGGGGCGTCCTTTACCGATTTTCCTGTCAGAAGCAATGCCAGAAGGGCACCCAAAAGCCCGCCGACCAGCTTGGTCAAGAGCAGTGGAAGCAACATGCTTCTCTCAACCGTTACGGTAAAGCCAAGATGAGAGGCCAGCGCGGAAGCGCCGCAGACCAGAAAGGCGGCGTTCATAATTTTGCCCCGTTGATCCATTCCTTTAATCATACTGAGCGCCGGAGTGGCACTGACAAAACCGATCAGTAAGCCGGTGAAGCTGCCGTCATTCATTTTCATCTTTCTGCCCAGCCAGCCAAACGGTTTGGATAATCCGCGCCGGAGAAGCTCTGCTGCAGGAAGACTGCCCAGCATGACGATCCCAATGGATGAAACTACCTGCATCGCCTCGTCCAGCGGCAGCAGCATTGGCAGCAGCTTTACATTTCCAATGTATTGAACTGCACCGATCATTAGTCCGATTAAAGAGAAGAACCGAATGAGTCTGGCAAACCAGCCAAAGAGTTTGAGACTTTTTTGAGGAGCAAAATGGAGGCAGAACATCAAAATTACGGCAAGCAGCAGAACAGGGATACTTTCTGTCATCAGAGAAAGAGGCTTCATTCCGCTTGCAAGGCCGCCCAGTATCTGCGCAACGGGCATAGGGCCGAGTCCAATCAGGATTCCTTTGGAAAAAGCCCCGGCATCTTTCGGCTCCAGCAGACCCATTCCCATCGGGATAGTAAATGCCAGCGTACATCCCAGTGTGGAGGAAACCAGAATCCCCGCATAGAGGCCAACCACAGGATTGGAAGCCATGTTGACAGCTGTTTGATAGCCGCCCATGTCAATCGGAAGTAAGCCGCCCAGCATGGCGGGATCCAAGCCTGCCGCTTTCCAAAGCGGAGCCAGTGCGCGGGAAAGTCCCATGGAAACGAGAGGCGAAAGACAGAGAATGCCCGCCATGGAGAAGGCAGTTGGGCCTAGCAGACGGAAACCTTCCTCAAAACGTTCTCCCAGTCCCAGTTTGTTGCCGAAGAGACAATCCATTCCGCCAAAAAAAGCCCCGGCAGCCAGAATCCAAAGCAATACCTGCTCCATACGTCAGCAATGGCGGATTTCCGCTTCGATGTCGGCGATGGTGCGAGGAATATCGGCCGAGAGGTTTTCACAACCGTTTTCCGTCACCAGACAGTTGTCCTCCAGACGAAAGCCGATGCCCCATTCCTCGTGATATACGCCGATATCAACGCAGAAGGCCATATTGGGCGCGATGACAGCGGGCCGCTCTACCACGTCGTGTACATCATAACCGATATGATGAGAACCACCGTGCCACATCAACCTGCCGATCTCTTCAGCGTTCTTTAGAACACCCGCTTCTACCAGACGTTCCGCATTGTACCGACGGATGGCAGCGTCTACATCTTCCATGGGCATACCGGGCCGAATGAGAGAAAACATATGATCGGAGGTGGCCAGCACACATTCATAAAGAATTCGCTGACGTTCCGAAAAACGCCCATTGCAGGGCCAGCCGCGAGATACATCGGTAATCATGTTGCCATACTGAGCACCCACATCGTTGAGGATCATATCTCCATCATGAGCCTGACCGGTGTAGCTGTAATAATGGATGCAGAAATTGTTTTTTCCAGCTGAAATGATGGAAGGAAAACCCGAACCCTCAGGACCGAATTGAGCCAGCGCGTAGTCGAAATCCGCCTTATACTGATATTCATACTTTCCGGGACGGGAAGCATGCATCATGGCAAGAATGCCTGCTTTGGTAATTTTCTCCGCTTCCCGCAACGCTTCAATCTCGCATGGCTGCTTAATCAGACGCAGTCTGCGGATCAGGATATTGGCATTTTCTAGATGCAGGAAGGGATATTCCCGCTGGACCATGCTGCGCCAGTGATGTGCCGGTCGCTCGAGGTCTGCGGAGGAGACGCGATAGAGATCCAGATAAAGTGCACCATAGTTCCCACTGTTTGCCATGGCGGCAAAATCTGTTTCTGCAATTCCCGTGAAACGCACGTCTTTGATGCCGGAAATCTGTTCTGCTTCCTGGGGCTTGATTCGCGTGCCCGTCCACCGCTCTGCGTGTGCATCCGGCGGCAGCAGGTACAGCCGTTCGGTGACGCAACCCTCGGCGTCTTTCTGGACCAGTAGCACAGCCTGTTTGCATTTTAAGCCCGTAAAGTAGACGAAATTCCGATCCGCAAAGAAGGGATAATATTCATCGTTCGTTTTCCGAATCTCTTCACCGGAAAAAAGCATTAACAGTGAGCCCGGCTTCAGCATGGCATAAAGCCGTTCGCGGTTTCCCTGATAATACGAAGCCTTCATGGTTTTTCCTCCTTAATTATGCCGTTTCGATTCCAGCCTGAATTGATCATTTTTATTATAAAGGCTTGACAGGAGCCTGAAAAGCACCGAAAATCAGATGCTATGGATAACAAATCCGAATGAAAGGAAGATTCCTGTGGATGCGAATATGATCAAATATATAGCATTTATAAAAACGGTAGAGTCCGGCAGTTTGACCAAGGCTGCGGAAGCGCTGGGATACTCTCAGCCCGGCATCAGCCGGATGATTCGCGATCTTGAAAGCTCATGGGGCTTTTTGTTGCTAGAACGCAGCCATGCGGGACTGCGCATGACCAGCGCTGGAACACGGCTTTATTCTTCCATTCGAAAACTTTGTGAGGATTATGAGGGTTTGGCGACAGCAGCTTTGGAGATCGGTGGCCTGCAGTCTGGCGTGATCCGAATTGGGACTTTTTCCAGCGTGGCAACTCACTGGCTTCCCAGAATGATTCAGGCTTTCCAAGCAGATTATCCCGGCATTGATTATGAACTTTTGATGGGCGACTATGATGAAATTGAAAATTGGATCGTCGAAGGCAGAGTTGACTTTGGATTTGTGTGCCTTCCGGTTCATCGTGAACTGGAAACGATCTTTTTGGAAAAAGATACATTCCTTGCTATCCTGCCGCCGAATCATCCTTTAACGGCCTTTGACCCGATTCCTGCTGCGAGCCTCTGCCGTGAGCCTTTTCTACTCCCCGAAAAAGGTGCCCGGAAGGCTGTGACAAAAATTTTTCGGCGATATGGTCTTTCTGTGCATACACATTTTACTACATGGGATGATTATGCCATTCTGTCTATGGTGGAGAGCGGCTTGGGCGTCAGTGTGCTGCCGGAATTGATTTTGAGAAGAAATTCCTATCAAGTAACGATTCGAAAATTGGACATTTCCGCTTTTCGAGAGATTGGCATCGCAATGCGAAGTCGGCGTGAACTTTCTCCTGCCGCCCGTTGCTTTCTGAAATATCTAAATTATCGGAACGAAGAAAAGACTTGCAATTCTCCTTTAAGAAAGGACCGAACGGACGAGGGTATGTCATCTTAAAGATTCTCCCTCCAAAACAAAAGTAGGGATTTCTCTACTTTTCTTGTCGCTTCAGCGCAGAAGAAAACCACCAGCAGAGCAGGTGAGAGGGAAAAGCTTAAGATACAAGAAGCGCCTCCTTTGCTATAATGGGAGCAGGTCTAGCAACCGCAGCAAAAGCAAGGAGGCGAGCCGTTTATGGCAAATGACAATGGTAGTTTATCACACACGAAGTGGAATTGGAAATACCATATCGTATTTGCAATGGTGTTTTCAATCACACATCGCTGTGTGAATTTCACCAGGGCAAGCTGTTACTCCATTTAACAATACCTTTTGAAGAAAAGCCAAAGAATAATTTGCCGGGCGATAATCTAAGGTACTACCGTCATGACAACAAGGCAAATAGCAGAAAAGCTGGATATTGTACCAGCGACTGTTACGATGTATGAAAACGGAAAGCAGCCTATCCCTTATGATGTAGCTGGCAAACTGGCAGATATTTTGGAAATTGAGGCGTCCTTGCTCTATAATGATTTCTCCCGTTTCCTTGTCGTACCCTATACCGAAGTGCTAAAGAGCGTTAGAACGGCTCTGGGACTGTCGCAGAAGGCTTTTGCAGAGCAAATAGAGATTTTACTATAAGCTCGAAGGAGGCAATCGCAGACCGTCACGAAAGATTTATCAGAAGATATGCGCTATGCTCGAAGCCACTGGTCTACAAACTTCACTTTTATGGGGACATCCATTTTTATAAACCGAAAAAGCACTTGAAATGAGGCTTTTTGGCTATTTCGACACATACATTGATCTGCTGCGGGGAGAAGCCACAGCTGTTTTCTGCTTTATGGAGGTGTACCACGAGTGCTACGGCAATCATTAAGCTTGTGGGTAATCATAGCTTTATGGGAATTCGTTAAATTACCGTTTCATGGCAATGATTTTATATTTCCACGTTGACATCTGCCTACTATATAGTTAAGCCTCAATAATGTGGACTATAAAGAACTTGCATGTTTGGGACCTCTTAAGCTGCCCGCTGCATACAAGTCCATTTAGTCTGATAATATTAGTTACAACATTTTCCGAGCAGCACCTCCAGCCCGTTTTTTCATTAACAGGCGTTCAGCGGAATAATGTCCGGCCTGTGATCATAATTAGATGCTTTACCAGCATGCACATTGTATACACGTATAGCAGTTTCCCGAACCGTGTCCGTGATTTCCCGATGCGGCATCTGGCAGATATCCACGAAGCCAATATTGTAGTTTTCTTGGTAGTTGCTGCATAGAACCGGTTGATCGCTGAACACAAAGTAAACAGAACCTACGAAATAGTCCGTTGAAGCGCCGCGTTCCACATAGTACCGATAGGCAACGCCGCGTTCTTCCTGCGTACGTACGCCGCGAATACCGGTTACCGGCAGGCCACGGTCCAGGGAACCGTGATGAAATTCGCTTACCATCACCGGCATATTTACAAGTGAACCAATCCAGTTAATATATTCTTTGGGATTATAGCGATAATCGTTGATATCAAACACATCCAGATACTGATGCCCTGCCGTCTGGTTCGCATAAGCAATGTATGGATAGCGCATACCGAAATTCAGATGATTCGGATCCACTTCCTTGCATTTCAATGCTGGTACCTTGATATATTGTTCAATCATGATATAGGAGAAAGCATCCAGATCACACCGAGCAGCTTTGGAAAGCTTGCGGGCTTCTGGAATCGGGGTAAGCAGATCGGCAAAGGAATCAATCTTCAGATTCCAGGCTTGACTGAACGCTTCAATATCGGCATAACGCCCCTGAATGAATTCAATGAAAACATCCTTGGTTACCAGATGCTCCGGATGAGCCAGTAGCATTTCCGAAATTTCCAAATCCTCAATGAAGGCCCATTCCGGCTCATTGGTCATAAAGTAACCTACAATGAAAGGAATGTCTTTGATTGGCTCGAGACATGACGCAAATTTAGAAGATTCTTCCTCATACTCTTTGGAAAAAACATCCGGAAAATCGCGGAATACAGATACTTTGGTTCGGGGGTACACTCCGACAAAGTGAAAACATGGATATTGACAATATTTGCCCAAGGGTGAATTCATGATGCGTGTCAACGGCGACCCAGAAGCTCCCACATTATTGATACCCCACGCATTCAGACGGGAGATGGTTAAATCTGCCCATTTATGCTCCCATGCCTTCCCATAAGCGCGGATCAAATTGATTTTGGCAAAATCAACATCCTCTGAATATGCCACACGCCGTGCTTGATTCGGATCGCCATGCATTTCGCTCCATGCCTCTGCGTACTCGCCGTCCTTTTCTGGAAGCCATGTATAAGAATCACGCCATTCATTTACCACGCCGCTGCTTCCGGGCGCTACCATTTCAAGTCCCATTACAAAATAAGCATAGCCTTCCGGATCCACAATCCACTATTTGCCTTTTTCATCTTTGTAGGTAGCATAAAAGCCCGTGCCATCCGTCAGCTTCATATTCAGATTGCCACCCCATTTATTACGATGTTCAATTGGCGGAAGGGACGGTTTGCTCAACTCTTCATTCAAGGTTTGTACCATTTCTTTCACACTGTGCATTTTTCCAGGCCAATCCTTCTGCGTCCACTGGCCAAGCTCATCCACCATCTTCACCTGCGGCATGGGATAGTCCGGTTCTTCATCGCTCAGAAATAGGTTGCTCAACTCAATTACTTGCGGTACATGGCATGCGCGGGCTCCAATATAGAGGGCGGAAATTTCATCCGGCGTAATGGGCAAACCGGCGCATACAGTTTTCAGTTTTCCGGGCGTACGGGGTAAAAAGCCATTTTTGCACGCCAGTTCACTGAATCCCAGAGAAATTCTGGTCTTGTAATTAGAGTTTGCTCCGCAACCACCAAAACATAAGAAAACCAACATGTGAACGGCCCGTATGGTATTATACAAGTGCAAGGAAAAGCGTGAAGAACCCACAAAAAGCTTGCACAGGAGTGAGGGCGGATGTACAAGGAGGAGACACAGCTGGCATTCGAGGACTTTGTTTTTCCGTTCGGGGAACTGGATTCGGAAAATGAATGGGTCAAACTGGCGGGCCTGATTCCCTGGGACACGGTGGAGCGAGCGTACGCGAAGCAGTTTGTGGACAACGGGCATCCGGCGCATTCGGCGCGAATCGCGCTGGGGGCACTCATCATCAAACAGCGGCTGAGATGCAGCGACGAGTGGACGGACGGTACGCCATGTGAGCGAGAACCCCTATCTCCAGTTCTTTCTCGGGATGAAGGCGTACAGCTCAAAGGCTCCCTTTGGAGCATCCACCATCGTCAATTCCGGAGACTCTTCCAATGTGATCAATGATATCCATCATGCCAACCCGCATCCTGCTTGCAGTCAGCAAAGGAGTCGGTAAATTTGAGACTTTTTCTCCGCTTGGCCGTTTCGGACGGGTAGGAACCACCTGGTTCTGGCCAAGTGGGATTTTGCCGATGATCTTGCTGGAGAGAACCACATTGTATTTCTTTTCGGGATCGTACCTGGTCTGACGTTCGATAACGTAGATATCTCCGTTCTTCTGGCGCTGCCGGATGATGCGGGTAACGGTCTCCTCGGAATGCTTTCTGGCCATGGTGCAAATTCTCCTATTGAGTATATATTGTTGTATCACATACTCAATAGGAAAGCAAGAAAAAATTCAATAAAATCAATGTTTCCAAGGCATTTTCAGTGTAAAATCACCAGCGATTGAGTGGTTTGAGTGCGCATTGTCCGACTTTTAGGTTCATATAAAAGATCTTTCCACCAGCAGTTCGCACTTCCACGGGCCGGAGGCGGTGTCCGCATCAATGAGCCGTTCGCGGATCAGGCCGGAAAGGACAAAGCCGGGGACGAAGACGGAGGCCGCAAGGCCCACGGACCAGCCGGAAAGGATGACCGGAAGGATTACGGCACCGGTTGCCTCGTGCGGCGTATCCGTAAGATCATCCGGGCCTATGGTGACTGTTTTGACGGAGGCCGAAGCGGTGTCAAGGGATTCGGCGGACGTGACGGGGGCGGAGGAGGAGACGGAGGGGACCATCGCTATTCCGGCATCGGTCAGGTATGCCTCGGAGCCGCAGTCCCGAAGGACGCGGGAAACAGCGTCCGCGGCGCGGCAGAAGAACGACTGGCCCCGGGGATAGAGGACGTCTTTGCCGCGGAAGGACAGGAGGATTGGGTTGGAAGAAGCTGAGATGTAAGAAGCTGAGGAGGAACCGGACGAGGCAGCGGCGGTAGAACCGGATGGGGCGGCGGATGAAACGGAGTAGCCGGGAAGGGCTGCCGCGGATAATATCATGGGCAGAATCTCGGACGCTTTCCGCCCTCCCTCAACGGAGAGGGAGACGGAGGAATTCCAGAAGGACAGGCCTCTGCCGAAGGTGACGGTGGTTTGCGTTCCGTCATCCGTGGTGCGGAGGGCCACGTCCGCGATCTCTCCGGAGGCTATCACCGCGTCGAGATGTCGGACCTCAATGAAGGAGGAGCGCATAAGCAGGCGGCGGGAGTAATCGGAAAGATCGTAAATGGTCAGGGTGAACATATCCGGGTAGAGGCTTAGGGTCTCACGGCCCCGGAGCTGAAGCCGGCAGCCTGACGCAGTCTCCTGCCCGTCGGCGAAAACCCGCAGGGCGCGGGATGGATCCCTGTATCCGGTCATGAGTATGTGTCTCCCCAGAGGACCTGAAACTGGAGCAGGTTGCCTTTAGACGGATCGGGAGTGGATGGAGCGTCTTCGTCCTTCAGGCAGAAGAGGGAGCCAAGTCCCCTGCCCTCCCTTTTGTGCCGGAATGGGAACAGGAGATCGTTTATCTGGCCATATGAGCAGATGAGGGGGAGCTGGTTTGCCAGAAGCTCGCCGGAGGATTCGTCCCAGATGGAGACGGCCCAGAAATCCGGGGCAGGAAAATAGCGGACCTCAACCCTCGCCTGCAGAGGGATTCCGTCCGGGGAGACGGATAAAGAAAAAACCTGACGGGGATCTTCCGTCAGGGGGAGAATTGTATATGTCATTTGATTCCAGCTTTCGAGAGGGTCTGCGCGGCGGCGGAGTCGGAGACGGTTTTCGCCGCGGCGCTGCCGGTGTTTGTGACGGTGGAGGAATTGCTGTTCGTGTCTGTGCCCGCGGCCGGGGCGTGGTAGTCCGGATTCCAGGTGACATACTGCGCCTGAGTGAAGGTGAGGGTGCCGGTCCAGCCGGTCGGGTTCGTCTCGTCCTGCGTGGCGGAGATGTCCGTGAGGAGCATGTTGTCGTAGCTGCGGGCGGCGGTGTAGACCTGGCAGAGGGCCCGGGACTGCTTGACCGACTCGAGGGCACGGATCATTCCGGCGGAGCGGCCGGACTGGCCCGTGTCCGTCTCCACCACGGAGAGGGTGACCTTGTTGGGCTGGTTCTTTGCGCCGTTGACGAAGCCCGTCTCCCGGGAGGCGTCGTAGGTGGACGCCACCTGCAGGGAGAAGGAGTGTTTGACCGAGGTCACGCCCGTGAACCAGTAGCGGTAGTCATAGGCCTTGACGCGGATGTAGGCGGAGGATTTCATTTTGGCTCCTTTTGGAGAGAAAATATGGGTAGATTACATTTAAAAATGTAATGGTTTTGAAGAAGAAATCGTTATTTTTCAACGGGGTGAGGGGTGCGGGAGGGCTGAACCCAAAAAATTTTGTAACGGACCGGCTGTCTGTTTGTCAGCTGAATACGCCTTTTAATGTCCTCAGTTGATAGCGCTGAGCGATGTCGTAGACGGAGCGGCCAAGGGACTCTGGGTCGGAGCCGGTGGCGGTGACGTTTATGGTGACGGGGGCGTCAACGGTGTTGTTGGTGGTCTGGGATACGGACAGGGCTGAGGCTGTGGGGGCTGAGAGCGCGTCGGTCAGGGAGAGGGACAGAGCGGACAGGTTCGGGATGGAGGTTGCATGTGCGCTGAGGGGCGCTCCGGGGAGGTTGGAGAGGTCTGCCGCGGAGGGCCGGGAAGTGGAGGCTGAGGCTGTGGGGTTGCGGGAGGACGCGCCGAGGATCGACTCCCGTGCCTGGGATGAGAGCTCGGAAAGAAGGTTTTTCAGGAGCGGGACCGCTATGGCTTCCTTTTTAAAGGGGATGATGTATTCAGGGTCGCCGTCTTCGGCGACCTGGACGTCGGTCGGGGTTGAGAACCGGCCGCCGGTTGACTGAGGGAGGCGGATATTTGTGCCGGACTTTGAGGCGTCGGTGTCGGTGCCTACCTTGGTCTTTACGTTCAGTGTGGTTGAGCTGAACATGCTGCGGATGCGGTCAAGCGCTGAGGATGCGGCTGAGACCACTCCTGAGGCGTCAGCGGTAAGTCTGAAGCGGGAGGAGGCGTTGGCCATGAAGGCCGAGATGGCGGCGTTGGCCCAGGTGAGGTCAAGGTTGACCGCCATTGAGGCTGAGCCTATGGAGCCGCCGGTGGTGAGGCCGGAACCGGAGGAGGGGCCTCCTCCTCCGCTTTCCTCGCCTCCTGTGGCGCCGCCCGCTATGCGGCTGACGGCAGCGGAGATGGAGCTGAGATAGCTCGCGGTTTCTCCGGTGCGGCGTCCGGTCTCGTTGCGGTCCGTGCCGGCAGCTGTCGCGCCGGTTGTGGTGAGGTAGGTCTGCAGGCTGGTCTTCATGTCCGAGAGGTTTTTCATTCCCTCGGAAAAGAGGTTTGAGGACAGGGCTGTGCCGGAAGGGGCCGCGGATGCTGTGCCGGCTGCCTGTGAGGAGGCGGAGGTGCCCCGGGAGGCGGATGCCGGCTCGCCGGATGAGGCGCCGAAGAAAAGGGACCGCAGGTTCTCCGCCAGGGAGGTGAAGCCGGAGGAGAACAGGCGCGAGATGGCAGTGTCCGCGCCGGAAAAGGCGTCTGCCACCTGCTTTGCCTTGTCGCGGTTGTCGTCGAGGATCTTCTGGAGGCGGGCTACGCCCGTCTCGTCGATGTCTACCGCGTAGGACGCGAGAAATTCCTGATTGAAGACCACCTCCAAATAATGAATTGGCATCTGTTCGACGCCTGAATTCATTATATGGACGGCCTGAGGCCTGCTCAATGAACGCCGGAAGCTATGCTCAGTTATTACCGGAACGGCTGCTCAACAGTTTCCGGAACCCCTGCTCAATGAGAACCGGACCGGATGCTCAACAGGGGGCAGATTCTCCACCGGACTTGCCTGTGGAAAACCGGATTTTTTGTTCCGGCTTCAGCTTTCCATGATCCGGATATCCGCCTGGATCTCAGGCTGGCGGATCCGGATGGCCGCAAGCTTGTTCTGCCGGATCACCACGTCCATCACGCCGCATTTGCATATGCAGACGTTGGCTGTTCCTTCCGAGGTAGCCGTCGGGATGGTATCCAGTACTTTCAGCGGCGTACCGCAGAAGGGGCAGTAGACCGTCGGTGAAGTAACCGTGTCCCTCAACTCCTTTCTTTTTCGCCGGGTGGAATTCCCTGTTTCGTGTGCTTTTATCCTTGCAAGCACAATTATATTGTGCTTTTTGAAAAAACAAGAGGTATTTTGTGTACCTGTTCCCTTTTTGGCAGGAGAGGGGAAGCGATGAAGTAGTTCTTTTCCTTATTTCATCGGGAAAGCCTGGAAACTATTCGCAGGATGTATAAAAAGAGACTTGCAGTCATCGCTGCAAGTCTGAGAGATAGAACGTTTCAGTGTTTATATGTATTCTGTTTCAAACTTGTGCCTGATTCGATTCTTTATTTCATGTCGCTTAAAAGTTTCTCTATCTTGCGTTTATGTTCTTCTGATAATTCACCAAGGGGCTTGCGCGGAAGGCCAACGTCCAGCCCCTGTACCGTTAATGTGTATTTACAGATTTCCTGCCAGTGCGGTTTGCCATTCACCTTATCATTGAAGAAATAATCGATATAAGGTTGAATATTATATTGGGCAGCGACAGCCTTGTCTACATCTTTCGCGTGTGCTGCATCCCAGATAGCTCTGCATTGCCGGGGAAGAACTGCCGGAAAACCGGACAGCCAGCCATCGGCTCCACACAGGATTGCTTCGGGAGCACAATAGTCATGACCGTAGAATACCTGCAGTTTATTACCGCAATAAAATTTAAGCTTGTGAACTCTGTCCGGATCTCCGTGAGCCGCTTTGATTGATGTGATAACACCTTCATCGACCAGTGTTTTTATTTCATCACAGGTGAGTTCATAGCCGGCAAACCACGGATTGTTATAGATCATGATATTGCAGTCAATGGCCTGCCTCAGATCCCTGAATGCGTTCATTACAGCTTCTTTGTATGGTGTAAGATAATAGGGCAGAATGACCATAACGCCATCCGCACCGTGCTGCTGTGCGAATAGGCTCATTTCAATAGTGTGTTTTGTGGCATAGCGGCCAGTTCCGACAAAAACAGGCACCTGATGATCAATAAAACTAAGAACATGAGCGACAATCTCCCGTTGTTCTTCCATATTCATGGCAATATTTTCACCTGTGCTGCCACAGATTGAGAGAGACTGAGCACCGTTGTCAATCAGCCATGTCAGATATTTCTCCATACCTGCCTTGTCATAGCTCTGATCCTTTTTCCATATGGTCATACAGGCCGGAGTTATTCCGAAACATTCGCGATATTTATCCATTATTTCTGTGACCTCCTTATCTCTTATAAATCTTCAAGTTTGCCAAACATTATGCGTTGCTTGTACATTGCGTGAGGTGTCGAATCTGTATCACCTTGGGTAACGGTCAACCATATGGAGCCGTTGTATTCATGGAAAGTCGGATACTGAAAAGAATGCTCTGATTCAAAATGATATTTTCTTTCCCAGTTTACACAGTCTTTCGATACTTCAATGTTGAATATCGATCTACATACATTATTCAATCGGGTTCGTTCCTGCCAGCCGAGGTAATAGATACCGTTGAATCTGTCGAAAGTAGGCTTTGATTGATCGCCGCCCTGTATGAAAGGGCGCTCTTCTGCTTCTGCCCAGGTGCGGCCGTCTTCACTTGTGGTAAAGCAATAGTTGCCGCCTGCTGTTTCACTTCGGCAGATTGCGCACCACCTGCCATCCGGCAGCTTGTTCACTGCTGATTCACTAAGGTTCCTCCAATAAGGCTTGTCAAAGTGCCCCAGAATCTCAAATGTTTCATAATCATCATGAAGTATGGCCAGCGCATTTAATTGCGCAAAGAAATTGTTGACAACCACATAAGTTTTTCCATCAAATGCTTTAAAAGAGTCTACAAGGAATAAACCGAAATCAAGAGGTTTCTTTCCCTCCTGTTCAATCCTGGCATCCCTGAAAAAATATTGGGGCTGGAAATCAAATATGCCTTCATCTGTCTGTATCTTTGCCCGATAAATATTATCGCTGAATTGTTGCTTACTGATGCTGAAATCACGGTACCACATCTGAGATTGCCGTTTTCCGGGATTTTCACTGACAAAAAAGCACCTGATGGTATCCTCATCTTTTCGGATTATCCGTGGGACTGTACAGGTTCCTTCAGGGAGTACTGTATTGGCAAATGTTTGCCCGCCTTTTGCGAAATCAATAATTTTTTCTGTTTCCATTGTGTTAATATTGACAATGGATAATGTTGAATACAGATCAAGCCAGAATGGATTTTCCCCAGGCCTTGCATTATTGGCGAGTGAAACAATATAGGCATAATCACCATTAAAGACAAACTCGCCATCATGTGCTCCCTTGACATACGGCGCAGATATATTAACCAGCTTCTTCAATATCTTGTCAGCTTCTAACTTTGGGTCCCAGGAAACAGGTAATATATGATTTGACATAACCAACACTCCTTATCCTTAATGGCTGCGGGAATGATACATGATCATTCCCGCAGCCGGTTCATTGATTAATCCACGCTATTCCAGCGATCGTATGCTGCCTGTTTGATTTCAACCATTCTATCCAGATTCATATTCTTCAAAGTGGAGATATAGTTATCCCAGCCGTCCTCAATGGAAATTTCGCCTGTGATGAACTGTGCGTCCATCTGCGCCACATAGTTGTCCATGTCAATAAATGCGCTGAGTTCGGCGATTTCATCTTCACTGTAACTGACTGCCGGATAAGCGAATCTTGCGCAGGCAACGTTATTGCTCTTTTCAATCTGTTCCGAGAACCATGTATTCTTTGCGTCGCCGGCAACAGTGATGAACATTACATCTTCACCGCAGAAATAAGGCAGATTAAGCGGAGTCTGTGTAGCCCGGAAATTCCAGAAGCTTGTATAATCACCGGTGTGAAGTTTAATCTCAGTATCACTGAGGATTTCCCATCCACCGTCACCATCCCATGTTCCGTATTCCGGACCACCGCGAACCATGCGGCTTCCTTCCTGTGAATAGAAGAAATCGCACAGTCTTACTGCCGCTTCCGGATACTTGCATTTGTCTGTAACAATCATGGCCGGAGACTCATAGTTGGAATTCCGCGGTCCCATGGGGGTCTGGTTAGCATCGCTTGTAATGGCGGGAATAATAGTATACTGACGCCAGATATTCTCATCTGCAATTGTCATGTGAGGCTGCGTGGCGCCCATTCCTACGAGACCCGATGCTGTTTTGGCACTGAGTTGTTCTGCTGTCTGAGTAAAGTATTCAGGATCCAGAATCTTTTCATTGTATAGTTTGTTCATGAATGTCAGGTATTCTTTGTATTCTTCCTGAGCGGGAACATAAACATATTTTCCGCCAATTACATCATCGCGTGTATTGACATAGCCAAGTGCTGAAAGAATGAAAGTATCAAATTCGGTACCATATCTTGTAGAAACAGGGATTTCATCGTTTTCGCCGTTTCCGTTCGGGTCTCCGGATTTCATTGCCTTTAATACTTCATAAAGTTCATCCAGGTTTTTGGGCATTTCATATCCGAGATTGGTTACCCATTGCTCGTTGATATACACATTATTTGCTGTTACGTATCTGTATACATCAATGAAGCCAGGCATGGCATACAGGCTGCCGTCCGGGAATGTAAAGGTTTTCCGGACTTCAGAATACTTTTCAAACATGGCTTTGGCGTTTGGAGCATATTCTTCGATATAAGGAGCCAGGTTAACAAAGATTCCCTGTGGACCGTAGATCGCTTCATCACTTCTTGTGATTCCGTTGAAGAACAGATCCGGATAATCTCCTGATGCGAGCACCAGGTTCTTCTTTTCATCGAACCCTTCAGAATCAACTCCGATAAATTCCAGATGAATGTTTGTTTTTTCTTCGATGGCTTTAACAAACCACATCTGATCAAAGTCGCCGTGTACAGGCAGACGGGGGAACAGAACTGTCAGCGTGATTTTCTCGCTTGTAATCGGGAAACCTGTTTTGTTGACTGTCACTTCAGCTGAAGACCATGTAAAACTGAACAGAATTGACAGTGCCAGCATTGCGCATATAAGCAGCCGATAATACCTTTTCACTTTTAATTCCTCCTGTTTTCTTTGTTGTCTTTCTTTGCTTCTATCATTTTGCATTACCCGGTTTCATGCTGTAAATATTGTATAATCCTCCTTTCCTGCATGCCGGTATGCATGTTACCCTTTAACCGCGCCAATCATGAGGCCTTTAACAAAGTATCTCTGAAGAAATGGATATATTAAAATGATTGGTAGGGAAGAGAGAACAATTATTCCGTATTTCATTGATTCCTTTAATTCCATTCTTCTGATCAGCTGCTCTATCATTTCAGCATCAGCACCCAGCATTTCTGACATCTGATCCAATATCAGAATGCTTCTGAGATAAAGTTGTAAAGGATACAGTTTAACGTCTGACAAATAGATCAGCGCGTTAAAATAGGAATTCCAGTAACTCACGGCATAAAACAGGCCGAGAACTGCAATAATCGGTTTGGACAAGGGAAGTACTATAGTTGCCAGAGACTGTATGTCGGAACAACCGTCGATAAAGGCCGCTTCCTGAATTTCATAAGGTATACTGTTCTCAAAATAAGTTCTGCAGATCATTACGTTGTATACTGATATAGCAACCGGAAGCCACATGGACCAGACGGTATTTAATATCCCAATCTGTTTTACAACCAGATAAGTTGGAATCAGTCCGCCGTTGAAAAACATTGTGAACATGAATATGACTGAAAAGAATTTGCGCGGACGGAAATCTTTACGTGATAGAACATAGGCACAAGTAACAGTACCGAAAATATTAATCAGTGTTCCCACCGTTGTGTAGAAGATCGTATTGCGGTAACCAATCCAGATTGGTTTATATTCAAGTATCTTTTCGTAACCTTCAAAAGTGATCTGCTTTGGCAAAAGTATCAGTTTACCTGTTGTAACCAGGCGAGGCTCACTGATAGATGCGCTGAGGACATAAACAAGCGGATAAAGAACAAGAACCAGGATGATAAAGGTGATAAAGTATATCAATGAATCCACGAACACATCTTCCCGGGTTCTCTTTCTCTTGCTTGTCTGTTGTTTGTGTAAAGTCATCATAGCGGCCCACTCCTTTCACCACAAACTTGTCTCTGCCATTTTCCGCGTAATCATATTGACTGTAGATAACAGAATCAGATTAATCACAGAATTAAACAGGCCGACTGCTGCAGAAAAACTGAATTGAACCTGTTGGAGGCCTGCTTTATAGACATATGTGGTTATCACCTCAGAAGTTGCGAGGTTTAACGGATTCTGCATCAGATATATTTTTTCGAATCCGATTGACATAAAACTGCCGACCTGCAGAATAAACATAATTACTGCTGTAGGAATGATTCCCGGGATATTTACATGCCATATTCTCTGAAATCTTGATGCTCCGTCGATCATTGCAGATTCATGCAATCCAGGATCGATACCGGCAAGTGCAGAAAGATATATGATGCTGTTCCATCCTGCATTTTGCCATATACCGGACCATACATATACGCTGCGGAACAGTCCGGAATCTGACATAAATGAAATCGTTTTTCCACCAAGGGATGTAATTGTCCGGTTTATGATTCCTTCGGACCCGAGGAAGATATAGAGCATGCTTACCATAACGATGGCGGAAATAAAATGCGGAGCGTAAGTGATTGTTTGGAAAAATTTCTTATATCTGGTGGATCTTATTTCGTTAATAATCAGAGCAAGAATAATCGGCATCGGGAAGCCTGCAATCAGGGTATATAGACTTATGCTCAATGAATTGATTATCAGGCTCCAAAAGCTTGGTGCTCTGAAAAACCTCTGAAAGTGTTTCAGCCCAACCCATTTGCTGCCCCATATTCCGAGTCTTGCGGTAAAATCCTTAAAAGCAATTTGTACGCCGTACATCGGCCAGTAACAGAAAACTGCAAAGAATAGAATAGCTGGCAGCAGAAGAAGATACAGTTGGTAATGTTTTCTGAAATGATAACTTAATCTTTTGATCCTGGTATTTCCGTTTGTCAGCATACAATCACTACCTTTCATTATCTTCAAAGCAGAGACGGGGATTGTTTACAATCGCCACACGTCAGAGCATCCTCAATTGATTATTATATTAACAAATGCCATTTTTCTTGTAAATCTGCCGTTTTTGCTGCCGGAATGCTTTATCCTGTTTTTCGATATGTCAAATTTGCAATATCAGTTTTACGCCAATGTGCATTTTTATATTGAATCATCTGTTTTTGCATGAACCGCCTGAGTACATGCGGGAATATTAGTAATATCAAGGCTTCTCGCGTTTTATAGGCTGAAGTGCCGGGTATAGCTTCTCAATTGACTTTCTGTCCTGATTATGAATACAATTATTTCAGATATAATTCGCATTCCGTTTTTTTCAGAACCTTAATAGCTGGCGCCAGTATTTGTCATAAAACACAAAGCCTGTGTCAATAGGAGTTCGCAAAAAAGTTTCCGGTACGCTGGGCAAGTGAACCTTGGTCCGAGTAACTAGCCCCGCACCCGGCAGCCGCACGGGCGTGTAGGCGGCCGTCCGAGGAATGAGGACGTGCTAGCCTGCCGCCCGGTTGCGGCTGCCAGGAAGGGGCAATATAACTCCCGATAACCTTCTGCTCGTTCGAAGGGTCGGAGCAGGAAATTTTCTGGCGTGGGGTTTACGTTGGGAGGTCGGTGTGGTAGCCTTGCCGTAGGCGCCAGCCTCCAAAGGCGCCTATACGGATGGCGCCTGCGGGAGATGGCCCTTAAGGCTGGCTATCTGCGCCGACAGGGCCCCGACGTCAACCCCCGGAGGAAAATTTCCGGGGCTATGCAGCCTCAGTCCCACAATCTTTACCTTCCAGCATCTGCTTGAGCGATGTTGGGCTCAAATAAACCCTCTCATATGCCCAGTCCTCAGCATATTCCAGAATGTAACTGCAGACCAGACGCTCATAGGATGCTTCATTCGGGAAGATACCTACCACGCGTATTCGACGGCGGATTTCCTTGTTGAGCCGCTCAATCATATTGGAGGAAGCGATTTTCCGCGGATCAATCATCGGATAAGTGTAGAATGTAAGGGAATCCTCCAGCCCTTTTTCCAGACATTCCACTGCCTTGGCGTACTTGTTACGATACTTCTCGCCTAAAGCTGCTGCAAGAGCCCGAGCTTCAGCCGCATCCTTTGCCAGCCAGATTTGCTTCAGCTCTTTGGCAAAGGAGTCCTTTGACTTCTGAGGAATATGTGCCAGGATGTTCCTCATGAAATGCACCTTACACCGCTGCCATGAGGCCCCAGGAAATCCCTGCTGAATGGCACTGACCAGACCTGTGTGCGCATCAGAGATGATCAACTTTGGAACTTCAAGCCCCCTGGATCGCATGTCTCTAAACAGCGCCAGGTAGGAATCCGTTGATTCTTCTGCCATCGGTTCAATGGCCAGCACTTCCCGATGACCATCCGTGCTTACGCCGCAAACGATCTCTATGGCCATGCTGACCACCCGGCTGTCTACCCGCACTTTCTCATAGATGGCATCTACCCACAGAATCGGATACTGCTTCCCAGTGAAGTCCTGCTTCCGGAACGCAGTCACCTGATCATCCAGCTTCTTGGCCATCTTGCTTACTTCAGCGGCGGAAATCCCTTCTATTCCCATACTCTCCGCCAGCACCTTGACCTTCCGGGTTGACACGCCCATCACATAGATATCGTGGATTGTGGTGATCAGCGCCTGCTCGCTACGCTGCCACCTCTCCATAAAGAATGGAACATACCCCCCGTTACGTACCTTTGGAACATCCAGATTCAACTTTCCCAGCCTTGTGTCCAACCTCCGTTCCCGGTATCCGCTCCGATACCCGGTTCGTCCCTCTGTCCGCTGACTTCGATCCGCGTTGAGTTGCTGGTTGACCTCCAGTTCCATCATCTCCTGGCAGATCATCCGCAGCATCGTCAGCAGCGGATTCCCCGATTCGGAAATTTCCTGTAGCACCTCCGCAAATCCTGTGGTATCATGGATCTGGGCCATCTAGGATCCTCCTCTACAATAGTTGTTTGAGCACTTCCATTGTATCGGAATCCCGGGTGGCTTTCTACCACCTTTTTGCGAACTCTATTTTACACCATCAACACAAAAACGGAGGGACTTATGGCTAAAAAAGGACGAATCCGGAGGAACAGTTATTTTAATACTCTGTTCTGGCCGAATATCTTGATTATTGCTGTTGTCATCAGTGTGCTTTTCTGTACTTTTTATATTATGCTCAGCAATAACATACGAAATGAGATTATTGCGTATAACATGCAGTATGTTGAGCATTCAAGAGCTAATTTTGAAAGCAGACTGAAAGAATGCAGGAATATAGCCGCTCAGATTTCCAATAATTCCAAGCTGAGATATACAAATATGAAGAAGCCGTATGGCGCTATTGAAGGTATCAATGAATTGATAAAATATATGGCCGGCAACAGCTTTTTCAGTGATCTTTTTATTCTGTATAAAGATGATGAATTGTTATACAGCGCCTATGGAACGGCATCGTTTGATGTTGTTCTCAGAGACAAATATCATCTTTCAGAAGAGGATATAACGGCTTTCCGTGATTATGTCAGAAGTGGAAGGAATCTGACTAAATTCTTCGGTTTTTACAGCTCGGATAGCTGGATAGACAATAATGCTCCGGAAGTACTCTTCTATATTTCGCCTATCCTCGTAGATGGTTCGTTTCAGAATGGCATCTCGATTTTTGTAATAGACAAAAAGACGGCATGTACTGAAATGAATTCGGAGAATTATAGCTTTGGCGGTTATTCTTTTATCATTGATGATAACCATATTCTTGTGGCTTCTGACTCAAATGGTAATGTGTGTAATGCCGGTATCTTTTATCCCTCTGTTCTCCAGACTATAAACGGATATTCAGTTATGATTCTGGAAGGGAAAGAGTATTCTGTATTAATGTCACAATCGGATACATCCACATTACAGTATGTTACTGCGGTACAGAGCAATCTTCTCCTGTCAAGGGTCATTTCGATCAGGACGATTATCATTTCCGTATCTGTTTCTGTGCTTCTGCTTGGCATTATTCTTGCTTACTGGATCGCATCGCATACATACAGACCGATTGATGTTCTGAATCAGATGATCAAGGATAACAGGCTGGAATCGATTGATAATAATTCCAACGAGATAGAGAATATAAGGCATGCTGTGCAGCATACATTAACTGCAAACCAGAGTCTGATCGATAAGCTTGAATATGAAAAGGAACAGTTAAGAGGTCATCTTCTGATGATGCTTCTGAAGACTTCTACCAATAGTACAGAATACATCAGCAAACTCGCCAATGAAGCGGAAATGGATCTTCATGGCCCTTTGTTTGCAGTACTTGCAATCGGTATAGATGATGAGAACGTTTCTCGCTATAACAATCTGTGTATGGATTTTATTATTTCGGAATACTCGGGTAAGGGTATTGGTTATGCGATTGAGATGATGAATGAAGGCGTTATAGCCATTGTTGTCAATCTCGATGAAAACGGGGAGCGGGAAATACCGCTGCATATTTCGGAACAGATAAAGTCTTTGTATCTGGAAAGATTTGGGATCAATATCCGGATCGGCATAGGAAAACCATATAAGGAAATCATTCATATTTGCAATTCATTTGCTGAAGCGTTGATAGCAGTAACATATAAATCTGATTCAGAACTGGATCCAAGCAGTTTCTTCTCGGATCTGATAACTGTCAACTGTATAAATCCCATTTCGTCATTGGACAGCGCATTTATAACAAGTCTGATTATGCAGGGCAATTATGAACTGGTAAAGAAATCGCTGGCTGACAGTGTTTTTGCTGTCCGGCAGAAGTCATCTGATAATTCTTCAACAAAGTTTTACTGCTATCGGATTCTGGATTCTGTTATGAAAGCCACAGATTTCTCTGAAACAGCAGCTGCTGATCAGGAGTCCTTAAAATCAATCGCTGGTCTTTTCACTAAGGCAATGAATTGTCCTGACCTGGAGAGCTTTGAGGAAATCATTCTAAAACTTGCTTATGAGATCTGTGAACTTAATAACCGGGAAATAGATTTGAAAGAAGAAAAATTTAAAAGCCATGTAATCAATTTTATCGAATCTGAGTTCAGGACTCCCAATTTTTCTCTTGAAAGCCTGACAGAAAAATTTGGTTTTTCCGTTTATTACTGGAGCAGATTTTTCAAAGAAAAAATCAAATGCCTTTTCTCTGATTATCTTTGGTCATTACGGTCTTCCGAGGCAAAAAAACTGCTGAAGGAGACAGATTTGTCTGTTAAGGATATTGTCAGTTCAGTAGGCTATTTTGATACCACAGCTTTTATAAGACGATTCAAGTCATGCGAAGGTATTACTCCAGGACAATACAGGAAAATATACAGGAATGGTGCTGCTGATACTGTGAAACCTTAACAAGTGCTATGACTGATATTGATAAATACAGGATTAATATATACCGGCTGAGGACTGGAAGCTTAAATCTTGATCTGTTGGAGGTGTGAACAGTATGAAAATCCTGAATTACGGGTCCATCAACCTGGACCATGTTTATTCCGTTCCGCACTTTGTCAGTCCGGGAGAAACGATGCTTGCCCTGGAAAACAGGCTGTTCTGCGGCGGCAAGGGGCTGAACCATTCCCTGGCGGTGGCGAAGGCCGGCGGCGCGGTGTACCACGCGGGAATTGTCGGGGAGGACGGCGGGATCCTGCTGGAGGCCCTGCAAAAGGAAGGCGTGGACATCAGCCTGATCCGGAAAGCCTCCGGACCTTCCTCCCATACCGTCATCCAGGTGGCTCCGGACGGACAGAACAGCATCATCGTCTTCAGCGGGGAAAACATGCGCCTGTCTGAACAGGACATGGACGGGATCCTGGCCGGCTTCGGTGCCGGAGACCTGATCATGCTCCAGAATGAGCTCTACGGTTCCCCGGTGATCGCGGAGAAAGCCGCGGCAAAAGGCATGGCGGTTGTCCTGAATCCCTCTCCCGCGGATGACAGCATCCGGAAATATCCGCTGGAAAAAGTCAGCTGTTTTATACTTCATCAGAGATTGCCGATACGCCATGTCTTGTGTTATACTCTTGCTCATGAGGGATATGGTCTCCTTTCGCCGAGTTGTGATGTGGTAACTCAACTTTAGCATATGAGACCCTATCTCTCTTTCCTTTTTTGTGTTTGTCCAAGATGTATTGTAGTCCTACAGTATAACTTTATTACCGTAATTTACATCGTTGTATACCCAAATAGAATGGTGTGTAATTACGGTTTGGGTATGATTAGGTGAAGATTCTGCGGTATTTCGTGTCAAATACCCAAATCAGAAACGGTTTGGGTAAGAGACAAAAACGACTGACTTTCATAAGGAGGATCTCACCATGAAGCAGAAGCTTCCCATCGAAATGACAGAAAACGGTATTCACTACACAATGCATGGAGACTATTACTTCCCAGATATTTCAGCCTCTGATTCTCATACAGACATCGGCCATTATGGCCGGATGCGCAAGGCATATTTGGAGGAACATCGTCCCGGCCTATACACTCGTCTGATTCTGTCCGGCAAGTTATATGATCATCTGGCGGAAACAGATCAGGTCTGCCGGGATCGCATGAAACGAATGATCGCCCAGCTGGCCGAAGCTGAAGGGATCAATGAACAGCTGAAAGTATCGGATCAGTTGGGGTGGATTTCCCGGATGAACAGCATCCGGCACCGGGTTGAAGAAATATTACTTGCTGAATTAGTTTTTGACTGAGTTCGTATCGCCGCCTCTTCGGAGGCGGCTTTTTTCATGGGCTACAGCGACAGGGATGGTGATGGAATGAAGCTCAATCAGGCGATCAGTCAGCGGCTGACTGAACTGCTGAACGAAAAGAAGATGACGCAGTACCAGCTGTTCATGAAAAGCGGCGTACCAATCGGCATTTTGACAATTTACCTGCTGCCTACGCCCACTGTTTTGATATACCCAGTTGGGTAGAGACCCTTTTTTCGGAGTTTTTTCCTGAAATCATAGGATTATGAAAAGTCGCTGGAACTTGCAAAGCGCCCTTCACCTAAAAGCGTACATATTATTGCTGTTAAAAAAAGCAGCATTCATATTACCCGTCGCCTTTCTCCCCCTTTCTGAGCCCGTACAATATTGGAAATCCCATATGCCCAATGTCATTTCATAATTTCCGCCGCACAAAGTCCCCAGAAAAGTTTCGTCGTGCAGCAGTTGTTCATCAAAAGGCGCCTAGTTCGAAAGGTGACTCTATTTTTTCAATGGACTTATTTATTTCAACACGCGTAGCTTTTCTCGCCCACGATGAAAACCTTTTGATCTGCCAAGACAATTTCTTCCAACATTATTTGTCATTTACAACCCGATCCACCACAATTTGCCGAAACTCTGGTGAAAGCGTTGCAAAATAGGCCGTAAAGCCGGTAACGCGCACGATCAGATCGGGATAAGCCATAGGGTTTTCATTGGCTTTTTCCAGCGTGGCTTTATCCACCACATTGATGTTCACCAGCGTCCCGCCCAGATCAAAATGCGACTGAATCACCGCGCCGATCCGTTCGATCGCCTCTTCCTGATCCGCAACGGTTGGATTCAGCTCCAGTTGAAACGGTGCGGTATTCCCATAACCAGGCTGAACGCGGGCAATTGCGCGCGCCATCGCCGTAAAAGCGCCATCCCGCCGGAAGCCGGGATTCGGATTAGCGCCATGAGAAATAGGTAATCCGGCGTGGCGACCGTTCGGCGTGGCCGGAACCATCTTTCCAAACATAATGGTATTCGCCCAGGAAAACAATCCGGGAATCATCCGTACCCCTCCTGGTGTTTTGCGGGAAGCGACCATTTCTGTGAACTCTGCAGACAGGCGTTCTGCCCATTGATCCCCGAGACTTCCTCCAAAGCCATAGCGCGGTCCCCCCTGCAGCGCCATGCGGATCCTTTCGCCTTCAGGGCCGGAAAAATCGCTGGTAACCGCCTGATAAACCTCATCCCAAGTAAACGCCTTTTCTTCCTCTACCCTTTTTTTCAGTGCCGCAAAAGAATCCGCCACTGTGGCCAGACCGCTGGCATCCACTGCAATGTTATAATACTCCATACCGCCATGCGACGCGTCCAGTCCCTTTTCGATCGGGCCGTGACTAAGCAGATTCAGCGTCAGCTCCGGAGCGTTCAGATACTGGTGTGCGAGATGAAAGTCGATCCCTTCTGCCACGCATTCCACTGCTTTGGCCAAATGACCGGCATATACCCGGTGCAGTTCCTCCGTCGTTTTAGGCCCGGGCTGCGCGGAATACTCGTCATAGGCTACACTGAATACCTTGGCCAGATTGATTTTGATCAAGTCGTTGAGCGTATACTCCAAGCCGGGCAGGGACATCCAGTTGCATCCCACGGCAATCCGCCGACGAGCCAGTTCCGCCGAATAACCGTTTCTCATAAATCCCTTTACCAACGCGCTATCGCCGGAAAAGCGTGGACAGGCTTTCCGATCTTCCAGCAAAATTTCCAATCCTCTGCGGAACAGTGTCGGATCCAGACCGTCATGTACACGGATGGTCAGATTGCAGGAGGTTTTCAACCGATGCGCCGCTTCCAGGATCATAAAGGAGAGATCGCTCGTCATATCTTTTCCCGCCGCATCGGGACCGGCGATCTGATAATAATGTGGATCGCTCAACAGCAAGCAGGCAATAATGTAGATGGCCTTCTCTCGGTCTATACAGCCATCCGCCAAGTCTTTTTCATAATAAGGTCGGAGCAGTTCGTCCAGCTGACCGCCTGCGCCTGCGCGGCAATAGATCCGTTCAGCCATATTGTTCCATGCGATCCACTGACAAACTTCCCGAAAATTTCGCGGCGGATTCTCTATCAGCCATTCATTGCATTCCAGCATTTCCTGCAGGTTTTCTTTTTTTACGGGATCTGTCTCCACAGGGATCATCTGCCGGATTTCATCGACGGTCCTGGCAATCAAATTCATGATGCCCAGAAGCACGTCTTCTTCCGCGGTATAAAACTCCTCTTTTTCCGGGTAAACAGCCGCATACTTTCGAACCTTTTTTAACAGTCCGCCCCATCCCAGTTCCAACCCAATATGATAATCTCCGGCAAAATGATGCATCTTTCCAATTCCGGGCATAATTCCGTATTTTTCATGAAGGGGCTTGAGCCAATCGTAATTAAAAACAGGCGCCATTTCCATATTCTTGGGAGACGTAGCACTTTCAAAGGGGCGAAGACGCTGCAGAATATACATCCAGCGTCCAGCCAGCGCGTCATCCGGATCCACGTAAACCGGATGACGCTCCATCAGCGCACGAAAATTCTTTCCCCACAGCTTTGCCCCATAAAAAGTCTTATGGACAGGATCGTTAAATTCAATGGGAATCTGGATGTTTTCCGGTGGAAGAACGCTGCCGTAGTCATCCTCATCCATATATCCATTTTTTGCAAGTTTTTGCATGGTCTGCGCTTCTTTTCTGGCGCGGAGGCGCTCAATTCTTTCCTGATAATTCATTCTTTTCTCTCCTTTATATATGTATGGCCATTCGTTTTGATGTCAAGTCCCGTTTCGGCCGCCGCAGCAGCCAGAATGGCCAATTTTTCCCGTGAAGGAATAGAAAAATCTTTTTGTTCCAGAGACAGCTGCTCCGCCTTATCGCATCCCAGTGGATGATAGCCCAGCAGTTCATATCCCAGCAGATTAGGCCCGGCGTTTTTTTGAAGGAACCGCGCAATCCTTCGAATTTCCTGTTCACTATCGTTAAAGCCCGGGATAACCGGTGTCCTGGCGATCATTTGCTTTCCCATTTTTCCCAATCGGACGATATTTTCCAGAACCGGTTGATTAGAGCTTCCGATCGTTTGTTCATGGAGCGCGCTGTCCATCGTTTTCAGATCAAACATGATCAGGTCCGTTTTTTCAAGCGCACCCTCTATTTGTTTCCATGGAAGGCAAAGATTTGTTTCTATCGCCGTATGGATCTTCCGTGCCTGCAGGGCCGTAAAAAGTTCCGCCACAAACTCCGCCTGGCAAAGCGCCTCTCCTCCTGTAGCCGTAACGCCTCCTCCGGAACGGCGATAGAAAATTTCATCTTCCAATAGTTCTTTCATTATTTCTTCTACTGTCACCGTCCGGCCTACCGCTTCCAGTGCACCCGTGTAACAAACACCGGCGCATCGCATACAACTTTTGCAGCGGGCGCGGTTCAGCGTATGCTTTCCATTTTCATCCATTCCATGAGCCGAAACTGGACATATTTCCGCACATTTTCCGCAGCCGATGCATTTTTGAGGTGCAAATCGAAGCTGACGCACAAAAGAAATCCCCTCCGGGTTGTGACACCATGGGCAGTGCAGGTGACATCCCTTGAAAAAAACGGAGGTTCGGATCCCGGGTCCGTCCTCGGTGGAAAAACGTTCAACATCAAAAATCATTGCTTTTTCCGGCACAAACTCACCCCCGACTCCGATTGTAACAAATTACTGTTTTCGACCGAAAGACCCGTCTTTTTCTGTTTTTCCCTCCAAAAAGGATCCATTTCAGGGACCTTTTTTATAAAAGAGAGCCCATCCCTCTCGGAAAAGGATGGGCCCTCCGGAAAACTCTGCGCTTACAGGGCGTTGGCATAACGGCTATAAGCAGCGGATTCGATTTCCATGTACTCGTCCATTTTCAGCTGGTTCAGCTTCTGAAGATAAGCATCCCAATTGTCAAAGGACTCCGCGCCGGTAACAAACTGAATCATCATATTGTCGCTGTAGGTGATCAGGTCGCTCAGATCGATCAGCTTCTGGCTTTCTTCCAGCGTGTAAGTGAAATTCGGCGCTGCATTCGGGGTCAGATACTGATAGTTCTTCTCGCCCAGCGCCATGGCGTCCGGCTGCTTCTGCGTACCGGAGAAGAAGGGTTCAGACACAATGCGGGGAGCGCCGCCGCCGGGATAGCAGCTGAAGGTGCCAATGATTTCGTCCATGGAGCGGCCATCAGGGCTATTGGTGACCCAATCCTGATAAACGTACTTGCCGTCAACGATATCAAAGGTCTTGCCTTCCGTACCCATAAAGAACTTGATCGCGCCCGCGTCAGAATAGAACCAGTCGATCCAGCTGGCCAGCAGTTCAGGGTTCTTGCAATCAGTGGTGATCACAAAGGTGCCTACATTCGCCAGATTCATGTTTTGCCAAGCGATATTCTTGTCCCCATAGGGGCCTTCCAACGCTTCCAGACCCACGTAATCATCCGGCGTAGTCGTAAAGTTCGAAGCAGACAGCGCAGGAACTACGCCCACGCGGTTTTCCGCGCAGACCGCATAGCAGGCGGCATTATCCATCGTCAGCACATCCGCCGGGAATACGCCAGCTTCATACCACTCATGAACTTTTTGCAGCACTTCCTTATAGCGATCCAGCGAAGGCAGGAAGGACAACGTTCCATCCTCGTTGAGCTGCAGGTTAGGATGCTTGCCGCTTCCCAGCGTTGCCAGGCCGTAAGCGCCATACAGCCGACTCACAGCGTCCTTGATGCTTCCGACGCCGTTGTCCAGCGGATTCATGTAGCCTACTTCATTGGTGGGATCGCCATCGCCATCCACATCCTCGCTGGCGACCGCCAGCAGATACGCGGTCAGCTCATCGACGGTTTTGGGCGCTTCCATGTTGAGCTTTTCCAGATAGGATTTCTGCGCATAATAGCCGCCGGAAACAATCAGGGATTTGAATTCGCCGTCAAAAATACCGGGCAGACCGTAAATCGCCCCATTGGGCATGGTGATACCGGCTTTGACCTGAGGATATTTTTCCATGGCGGCGCTCAAGTTCGGCATGTACTCCAGCAGACCGGAAAAGTCCACCAGCAGACCATCCTCGCCGTACTGGATCAGCTGCTCGTTGGTCAAGTTGGCGATCATGATCGCATCGGGCAGTTCATTGGCAGCCATCAGCAAATTCCGCTTTTCATTGAAAGACTCGGAAGGTACCAGTGTCCAGTCGATATGTACGCCTGTCATCGCCTCGTAGTCTTTCCAGAGATCCATTTCGTCCCAGTTCACATGGAACATGTGCTGCTTAGCCAGAATGTTGAAGGTAACAGGCTCTTCCACTACAGGATAGCCTTTGGAGGTGTCGAAGCCGACGGCCAACGCACTGGAGGTCAGCAACATCAGGGCCAGGGTCAGGATGAGTACTCTTTTCATGTCGATTCTCCTTTTCTTTTATTGGCACACGCCTTAGCGTGAAACCTAACCTTTGACAGAGCCGAGCATAATGCCCTTTTCAAAATACTTCTGAAGCAATGGATAGATCACGATCACAGGGACGCTGGAAACGACGATCAGCGAATACTTAATGCTGTTGGCCAGCAGTGCCTGCTGAATCACACTGTCTGCGCTTTCCATAGAATCCATCATTTCAGAAACCTGGGAAGAGATCAGAATGTCCCGCAGCACCAGCTGCAAAGGATATTTTTCCGCGTCCGCCAAATAGATCAGGGCGCTGAAATAGGTGTTCCAGTATCCCACTGCATGATAAAGAAGAATGACCGCAATCACCGGCATGGAAAGGGGCATCACGATTTTGATCAGCATCCGAATATTGGAGCAACCGTCTATCATGGCGGCTTCCTGAATTTCATAAGGCAGAGAATTGGTAAAATAGGAGCGCATGATAATGACGTTATACATGCTGATACATCCCGGAAGGATCAGGGACCACATATTGTTGTAAAGACCGAGATCGCGTACCAGCAGATAGGTCGGAATCAGTCCGCCGGAAAAATACATCGTAAAGACAAACAGCTTGGTCAGAAGCTTCGTACCGTACAGGTCCTTGCGGGACAACGGATACGCCGTAATGATAACCATCAGCGTATTTACGATGGTTCCTACCGTGGTATAAAGGATCGTATTCCGATACCCTGTCATCACGCGCTGATAGCTAAACACTTTTCGATAAGCGGAAAGATCAAAGCCGCGCGGCAGGAAAACGAGTTCTCCTCTGGAAACGGCCAACGGATCGGAGATGGAAGCAGCCAGCGCGTACCACACCGGATAGACGACCAAAATCAAAATCAGCGCCAGAAAAATGGCATTGCATCCCAGAAAGATCCGATCTGCGCGGGTCTTTTGAATTCTGCGGGCGGTGGTTTTCATTTTCTGCTCCCTTCTTACCAAAGCGTCTCGTTATTTGCAGCTTTGGCCAAACCGTTCACCAGCATCAGAATGGCGAAGTTGATAACGTTATTGAACAGACCCACGGCTGTGGAAAACGAATACTGCGCCTGCAGAATGCCCTTATTATAGACATAGGTGGAAATCACTTCGCTGGCATTATAATTCAGTTCGTTCTGCAACAGCAGAATTTTTTCATAGCCGACGTTCATAACACTTCCGGCCCGGAGAATCAGCGTGATAATGATGGTCGGCATAATACTGGGAAGATTGATATACCAGATCCGCTGCAACCTGCTGGCACCGTCAATTTCAGCAGCCTCATACAGCGCCATATCCACGCCGGAAAGAGCGGAGAGATAAATAATGGCGTTCCAGCCCATCGTACTCCATACTTCGGAAAGAACATAGATAGGCTTGAAATATTTTTCCTCCGTCATAAAGAATTGGGGTGTTCCGCCCAAAGCGGCTATCGCCTTATTGATGATACCCGTAGTCGGCGAAAGAAACTGAATAACCAGAGAACAGGTCACGATGACGGAAAGGAAATGCGGCATATACACAATGGTCTGAATGGTCTTTTTTAATCGCGGCCGTTCTACTTCGTTGATAGACAGCGCCAGCAGGATCGGCATTGGGAAGCCAAGCAGAATACTGTATAAACTGATCAGAAGCGTGTTTTTTAGAAACAGCGGAAAATAATAACTGCCAAAAAAGCTTTCAAAATGCTTAAATCCTACCCAGGGGCTATGCAATATTCCCGCCCGGGCCGAAAAACGCTCAAAGGCGATTACCATTCCGTACATGGGCTGATACTTGAAAATGGCAAAATACAGAATCGGAAGAAGCAAAAGAAGATATAAATCCCAGTTCCGATTCAGTCTCATTTTTTCCCGAAGAGTCGGCTTTCTGACAGCAGGTTGCAACAAGCGCTTTTCCCCCTTTGGCTTTCAGTATTTTCTGGAACTGGTCTCATCTTATAGCAGCTTCCTCGAAAAGAACATCCTTCCATTATGGGACTTTATCCTCCAATTTGCACTTTCAGGCAATGTTTTTTCCATTTTTGGATGTTTTTGTCAGGAAACTGTACATTTATCCTCAAAAGATGAAAGCGTTTTCAAACCGCGCCTTGCGGCGTATCCAAAAAAGTGCTATATTCTCCTCATCCTGAAAAACGGAGTGTCAAAAACATGAAGCTACGGATGAAGATTATTCTGCTTTCCATCGGCACCTGTATGCTGCCCCTCTGTCTTTTTTTATCCTTGCTGATTCTAAGCGTCCAAAAACAGGCTGAACGTCAGGCGCGCGCATTTTGCTATTACAACGCCCAGAACCTGGAATCCGTTCTGAATCAGGCTTTTGACTCAGCCTATAACACTTCCTTAGCACTGATCAGCAACAAATCCGTTCGCGATTATCTGACAGCCCCTCATCATAACCTGCCTCAGTTGGAGCAAACGCAAAATACGCTCTATTCCCTTGTTGACAATAAACCGTTCATTACTTCACTGAATCTTTTTTCTCCAACCGGCCGCCGCCTGTCTTGGGGACAGGCGGGCCAGCTTTTTCCGAAAGACACGGCCCGTGCCGACGAACTGGATGGAATGTATTTTTGGGGGATAGATGAGATCGGAAATATGAAAGCGCAGCCCTTTCTGTGCCGCCTGTTGCGGGATTCTCAGCAGGTCAGCTTGCATTGGGGATATGCAAAAATCTATCTGGACGCCGACTGGCTCGGCAGGCAATTTGCTTTTCCGAGCGCCGACTATGTCAGCAGTATGCTATGCGACGGTACGGGCCGAGTCATTTTTCCCTGCGTGGCGGATGACTACGACGCCAAAGCCGGGGCCTATACGGAAGAGCGCACCCTGAACCATTCGGACTGGAAATTAGTGACTCGCGTCAATAGCCGTTACGCTTCAAGCGCCAGTCAATCGTTTCTGGGCGTGTTACGGGTGGGTCTGGTGCTGGCGGTTGCCGCTTCCATCGTTTTGGCACTTTCCCTATCGCGCCTGCTGATACGTCCGATCCGGCGTATCAGTGAAACCATGAGCATCATCGGTAGCGGGCAATTCGGCGCACACCTCAGCTTACCCCGCCGGGATGAGCTCGGCATGCTTGCCCAGCAGCTCAACCATATGTCAGATGAGCTTCAGCGTCTGCTGGACGAGGCTGTCCACAACCATGCCATGTTCATCGAGGCTAAGCTCAACGCCCTGCAATCCCAAGTAAATCCTCATTTCCTGTATAATACGCTCGATAATATCCACTGGATGAGCGAAATGCATCACGAGCCGGAGATCAGCCGAATGATTTCTTCTCTCTCCAAGTTGTTTCGTCTGGCCCTCTCAACGGACAAAACCGGTATCTGGCCTCTTTCCAAGGAAATCGAACACGTCAGGTGCTATATTGACATTCTCAATCTTCGTTTTCAGGGAACCGTTACTTTTTCTCTGCGAATGGAGGACCATCTGGAAAATATCGACGTACCTGCGCTGATGCTTCAACCCCTAATCGAAAACGCAGTCCAGCATGGAGTACGCGATAAGGAAAACGGTATCGTTTCGGTGGAAATACGGACGGAAGGGAACCAGATGATCTATCAGGTACGGGATAACGGCTCCGCCGATGCGGATTACATCAATCACCTCATTCAAAATGGTCCGGAACCTGGTTCCAGAAAGGGGCAGGCGCTGAACAACCTGTATCAGCGCATTACCCTGCGTTTTGGACAGGAAGCAGATTTTCACTGCGTCAGCACGGAAGAAGGAAGTTTATTTGAATTGCGCCTTCCCATCAAACGCAAGGAGGAACGTCTATGACCCGCTTGTTTATTCTGGATGACGAAATGATGATCCGTCAAGGTATTCGTTATGCCATCAACTGGGAAGAGCATGACATCGTCGTATGCGGTGAAGCTTCAAACGGCCGTGCAGCCTTGCGGAGCCTGCCATCCTGTAATCCGGACGTCATTATTGCGGATATTCAGATGCCCCAAATGGATGGTTTTTCTTTTCTGGAAAAGGCGAGAGAAATTCTTCCTCACATTAAGGTCATTATTCTGACCGGCTACAGCAGTCACGATTACATGGCGCAGGCGATTCGCTGCGGTGCATTCGACTATCTGGAAAAACCGGCAGAATCCGAAGCGATCCTTTCCTCCGTCCTGAAGGCACAATGTCAAATTCAGTTGGAACAATCCGACGCACAGCGCAGTGAAGACGTGATGCAGTTGTTCAACGCCACCGGCAATCTGTCCCGGGCATGGCTAATCCAGAATCTCTTTACCATAGGTCTGGAGGAAGACTTTTGCTGCCGGATCGGCAGAATGCTGGGTTTACCGCTGGGAAATGGCACACGCTACCATCTGCTGCTGTTTCGGCCTGTGGAAAAAGAAATCTGGCCTCTGCTGACTGCGCTGGCTGATCAGTTTCACACCCATATGCTGCGGCATCTCATTTCCATGGGCCTGGTCGGTGGTTTTGTGGATGTAACCCTTTCCCCGGAAGAAATAACCCGGCGTCTCGGTTGTATTTCCGGTTTGAAAAACATGTGCGTCGGCCCCATCTGGGCCATGCTGGACATTGATCCGCTTTTGGAAGGAGCACGCGCTTTTGCACTGATCTCCCAACGCCTGGAGCGCTCCTATGCTTTTGCCTCCGGAGAAATCCATTTTCTGTCCTTACAAGACGAGGAAGAAAACACAGCCGCTTTGCTGGACCACGGTGCATTGCTCGATCGAATGGATCGCGCCGGCTTTTCTGCGGAAAAAGGGCAATATGACGACGCCCTCAATCTTTTTGAAGAAGCGTTGACGCTGCTCGCTCATGAACGGGCGGATAATCAGACGTTTTATTATTACTCCAAGCAAATTCTGCTTCGAGCCGCTCATGCCGTCCGCAGAGACGACCTTTTGACAGAGTTGATCGTCTTTTCTGATAGCATGCCATCGGAAGAGGATGTGCGTATGAAGCTGCGCGAGCTGCTGAAACCAGAAAGCGCGGGCGTTCTGGCGGAAAGTTTGATTATCGAAAATGCCGTATCCTATCTGAAAAAGCATTATGCCGAACCGTTAAGCGTGACCTCCATGGCTTCCAAAGCCTTTTTGTCTCCCGCTTATTTTGGCCGTTTATTCAAAAAGGAACTGAATATGAGCTTCAGCAGTTACCTGACCCTGTTTCGCGTTCAGCAGGCTAAAACGCTTCTTCGTGAAACGCGGATGCGCAACTATGAAATCGCCACAGCCGTTGGTTTTTCCAGCTACAAGCTGTTTGCCCAATGTTTTCAAAAGCTGGCGGGGATTTCCGCCAGCGAATACCGAACCAAATATTCCGTTTTCAACGATTAAACTGCAAATCAAACTCTGTTACGAGCCTTTCCAGTTCCTGTCTTCCCTCCACGCCGCAAAGCTGTTTCATTCGTCTGATCCTTTTTTTCAATGCCGGGAAGGATATATAATTTTCATCTGCAATTTCCTGATAAGTTTTTCCCAGGCAGATTCCCCGCAGGATCACTCTATCCATTTCATCCGAAAAAGACAGCATCTCATTGATCGCCTGAAGTTTCCGCACACTTGGCTCCCGTTGAAATGCTACCGTTCTCTGAGCCTTCTCCAACAGTTTCGTCCGGTCCGCTGCCCGCTCCATTGCCGCGGGCGTCGATTCGCGCGGAACAATCTGAGCGTCCAGAGTCAGACTGACATTGGCGCGTTCTCCGCTTCGCTGCAGCATCTTAACAATATGAGCCGCTTGGATTCCCGCTTCCCGAAAATCCATGGTAACGCTTGTCAGTGTGGGCGACGTATGCCGGCATATATCCAAATTTCCATATCCGACCAGCGCCATTTTCTCCGGTACAGCAATCTGTCTCTTTTTTAGTTCCCGCAAAAGCACGACTGCCGAATAATCGTTCGCACAAATAGCGGAGTCGTATTGAGCGGCTTTTTCGCAAAGCTCTATGGCACAGTCCTGCAAAAGCTCCTGGCTTGTAAAAATATCGTTTTCTCCAGCCGGAATTTCCAGTGCTCTGCCCATTTTCAGATAGGCAGCCATCCGCTCTCTGTCGCCGATGGAATGTGGATCCACACCGAAAAGAGCAATTTTGTTTCGACCGCAGCGTACCAAATACTGCATAGCGTTAAAAATTCCCTGAGTGCGGTCGATGGAAACCGTGTGAACGCCCCGCGGCACTTCCTTGGGATTCTGATTTATGGCGACCACGTTTCCAAGACCTTCCAGCGCCGCAAATGCGCTGGCCATCCACGCGGCAGACATTCCGAAAAGCAAAACAAAGCCGTTTTGATATTCTTCCACTGGTTCCTGCGGAATATGGGAAATGACGCGAAAGTCCATATCGTAGCGTTTGATTTGAGAAAGAATGCCGCTGAGCGTGTCCTGATACCATTGAGTCGAAATATAGTCCGCTTCCGCAAGCAATACGATCTTTTCATGCATTTTCTTTTCACGCTCCCATTCGAGGGAAGTATTATATTTGATAATTTTTGTTTTGTCAAGGCTCCTTTTTCGCTTTTCTTTTGCCGGAGAAGAGGGCTTCTCCCCTTTCCGGGAGGCGTTTAGAATAGAACCATCCAATCGACTTCAGGAGGGGTGCCAAATGAAAACCTGGAAGGTTGCCATTATTGGCTGCGGTAATTTTACGGGCGGACAATATCTGCCGGACATTCATAAGATCCGTGGGGCGGAGCTTGTTGCCGTTTGCGACATCATTCCCGAGCGTGCTCAGGCTTACGCGGCCCGGGCCGGGATTTCTCAATGGTATACCAGCATCGACGAGCTTCTGGAAAAATGCGATTTTGATATTCTCATGGATGCCACCAGCATCCCGGCTCATCACGAGATCAACATGAAAGCCATTTTAGCAGGGAAGCATCTTTTCTCTCAAAAGCCGGCCGGCTTGACGGTCGAAGCTGTTACCGAGCAGATCGAAGCGGCTAAAAAAATGGGCGTGACCATCAACGCCGCGCCCGTTCACGCCATGCGTTATTCTAACCGTGTAGCCAAGCAGTTGATCGCCGATGGAGTGATCGGAAAGCCCAATACGGTTCGCTGTCATGTGGCTCACGGAGGTCCGGAGTATTTCCAATATCGTGACGTTAACCCCGAATGGTTCTATGCAAAGGATTCCGGCGCTTTGTTCGACATGGGGGTTCACGCCCTGCACTATGCCACGGATATGCTGGGCCCCGCCAGGCAAATTTCCTGCATGGCCGCCTGCTCCCGCCCCACCCGCATGGTACGCACCGGAGATTTCGACGGTATCATGCTGAAAACCGACAATCTGCCCGACAACTATGCCATTACGCTCCACTTTGGAGATGGGCGTATCGGCGAAGTGTATACCGGCTACTGCCAATTGGCCACCAGAATGCCCACGATGGAAATTTATGGAGATAAAGGAACGATTGCCTTTGTCAAAGATCCCGGTGAGATTCGGCCCCATCTGGAGGTATTCACCGATCATCCCGACTGGGGGATCCGTGGCTGGACCAGACCCGAGCAGCCCCTGAAGGAAACGCCCTTCTGCGACACGATGTGTCTTCAGGATCTGATCGACGCCATCGAAGCGCAGCGCAGCCCTGTTTTGTCCATGGAACGTCAGCGCCACCTGGTGGAGATGATGTGCGCCATTCCTCGCTGCATTGAAACCGGTGAGACCGTCCATCTGACCACCACCTTTGAGGAGGCATAAAATGAGCAAGCTTCGCGTAGGCATTATCGGCTTTGCCCAGATGCACGTCACCACGATGATCCAGAGTTTCCTGACTCTTCCGGAGCGTTTTGCCTTTATAGGCTGTGCAGATACTCCCAGTCGTTTACGGCCGGTCAGCACGGAAACCGGAACGAGACTGGGCACCAGAGACGCCGTACTGAAGGCCTGCCCCTCGCTGCGTGTATTTGAGGATTACCGGCAGTTGCTCAATGAGCGGCCCGATCTTGTGATTATCACCTGTGAAAACAGCCTTCACCTTCAGGTGGCGCTGGACGCGCTTTCCCGTAGCATCCACGTCATTTTGGAGAAGCCAATGGCAATGTCGCTGAGCGAAGCCGTACAGATGGAAACCACCGCCCGGCTCAACCGTGCGCATCTGATTGTCAACTGGCCCACCAGCTGGATGCCGGCCTTTCGCACGGCCCAACGTTTGGCCCAAGATGGTGCAGCCGGCAGAGTATTGCGTTTTTCCTATACAAACGCCGAGTCTCTGGGCCCATTCTCATATGGGCAAAGCCTGAGTCCTCTGGAGAAAAGCTGCGAATGGTGGTATCACCGGGAGCTGGGCGGCGGCGGCCCTGTGGATTATCTGGGCTACGGCTGCAACCTTTCCCGCTGGTTTTTGGGGACCCGCGCGATTTCGGCCATGGCAGCGTCCCGTAATTTTCTGACGGATTTTGCGGATGTGGAGGATCACGCTACGCTGGTGCTTCGTTTTCCTAATGCCCAGGCACTGATCGAGGGGACCTGGTCCACCTTCTCTGCCGGGCATATTCCCAGCGGCCCCATTGTCTACGGCGACCGGGGAACCATCGTTGCGGACAAAAAAAGCGGAACGGTTCAGTTGTTCACCGAACGTTTTCAGACTGAACCTACCAGAATTTTTGAAAATGAACAGTTGCCGCCGGAACGGCGGGATCTGGCTCATGAATTCCTGTACTTATTGGAAAACGGTGAAATCCATCCCACGCTTTCCGCTGACCTGAACGTGGATGCTATGGCTGCTATGGACGGTGCGCTGCGCTCCATTTGCTCCGGCAAAACCGAATTGATTTAAATTTGATACCGAGGAGGAACGATCCATGACCCTGCTTAGTGAAAAAGCCCCCCGTATTGCCATTATCGGAACCGGCATGATCGCCAACGCGGCGCATATTCCCGCCATCAATAATCTGCGCCGGCAAGGTTTGATGGAGCTGGTCGCCTGCGCCGACATTCGCCCGGAAGCCGCCCAGGAAACCGCCGCGCGATATGATATTCCCTCCTGGTATGCGGATCCGCAGAAAATGCTGGATGAGATTCATCCAGATATTGTCAGCATCTGTACGCCGAACGTGTATCATAAGCAATGGAGTATTGCCGCTCTCCGTTCCGGTGCTCACGTCCTGTGCGAAAAGCCCATGACGGTTTCCGTTGCCGATGCGAAAGAAATGTTTGCCGTTGCCGAGGAGTGCGATCGTTTTTTGATTCCCTGCCAGTCCATGCGTTGGCGCGGCGATATGGAATTTGCCAGGGACGTCATCTCCGGCGGCCAGATCGGCTCCCCTTACTTCTGCGACGTGGCGTTCATCCGCCGCTATGGCATTCCTACCTGGGGTATGTTCCACATGAAGGAGCATAATTTTGGAGGCCCCTTCTGTGATCTGGGCGTTCACTTTATTGATTCGCTGCTGTGGATGACCGGCAATCCTGAAGTGGAAGCGGTCAGCGGCATGGCGTACAAGCGCATTGCCGGAAAAGGCGAGGACGTGCTGATCTCCATTGCCGAGAGCGGCGCGTACAAGGGAACCTTTACCCCCAGACCCTATGATTATCACGAATTTACTGTGGAAGAATTCGCAACGGGTTCCATGCGCCTGGCAGGAGGATTCGGCGTCAATTTCCGTTTTTCCTGGGCCGTTAATCTGCCCACCAGTGGCCTGAGTATGTCCGTCTGCGGCGATAAGGGTGGATTCAGCGTGGAGAAGGGGATGCTGTATCAGAACGTCGGTCGTTATCAAAGCGAGCTGCTGCTGAAAAACTTTGACAATCGGCCTTATCAGGGAACTCCCTTTGTTCAGCACTGGTATATGTACGAACACATTCTGCGCGTACTGCGTGGCCAGGAGGAACGCCGGGTGAAGCCGGAGGAAACCCTGAATGTTATGCGGGCGATTGAATGTTTCTATCGTTCCGCTGAAGCAGGACGCGAAATCCGTGCCAGCGAGCTTAAGCACTGAAAGGCAGGAAAACATAATGAATCGTTATAAGGTAGCCATTATCGGCTTCGCCCATATGCATATTAACGACGTTGCCGCACATTTTCACGATCACCCTCAGATCAATCTGTGTGCTTGTGCGGATACGGTGCCTGCAACTTCAGAGATCAAAATCGGCGCACCTTACACTCGTTCCTGGAACAGACAGTTTGCTATTGATCGCTTTGGGGTAAAGCCTTACGACAATTATCTGGACATGCTGGAAAATGAAAAGCCAGACCTTTGCATTGTTACCAGTGAAAATTCCCGCCATGCGGAAATCACGGAAGCCTGCGCATCGCGCGGTGCAGACGTATGCATTGAAAAGCCTATGGCTGTCAGCCTGTCGGATGGTTTGCGAATGGTTCGCAGCGTCAGGCGCTATGGAACCAGGCTTATGGTGAACTGGCCGATGACATGGAACCGAGGCATGCACAAGGCGGCCCAGTTGATTGAGGAAGGCGCTATCGGTCGGATAATCGAGATCAAAACGCGCATGGGGCATACCGGACCTCTGGGAATCGGTGCCGCTCATCGTGGGGTAACGGAAACCGCCGTTCCCATGACCGAAATAGAAAAAGCGGCTACCTGGTGGCATCAAGCGGAACAGGGCGGCGGAGCCATGCGGGACTACTGCTGCTACGGCGCCATGCTGGATCATTGGTTCACAGGCCGACGTGCTCAAGCGGTTATGGCGATGCGTATCAATGCCGATACTCTTTCCGGAAACGCTGAAGACAACGCCGCGATGCTCGTCCGATTTGAGGACTGCTATGCTGTCAATGAAGCCACGTGGACCACTCACGACCATATGTTCCGCAATCCAATCATCTATGGCACAGAGGGCGCTCTGATCTGCGACTATAAAACAGGGCAAGTGGAAATCAGCCGGCGCAATCAGCCGGCCCATCAGGAGATTCCCACTGATCCTGCGGAAGAAGCTCTGCGGGATATTGCCTGTGCCTATGTTCATCATCGGGAAACTGGAGAACCACTGCACAAAACGCTTCAACCAGAATTCAATCTGGATTGCCTGGCCATTCTGGACGCCGGACTGCGTTCTGCGACCAGCGGCAAACTGGAAATGGTTCAGAACCCGTGTTGGAATATCGGATGATCTATTTTCCCCGCCGGATGCGTTTGGCGAACCGCTTTTCTATGCTATACAATGCAGGCGGCTTGTCTGGAGACTTACGGGAGTGTCCAAAAGAGGATTTAAAAGAAATCAAAGAAGGAGAAAGGAACAGAAGAGGAATAATAGCGGGAGCGGTATAGCATTTTCTGCCTGCCGAAGCGATTATAGGCCTGAACAAGGACGGAAAGAACTGCATGAAGATTTTCCAGCTTCCGAGGGAAACATCTGCTGCGACGCGCCAGCGAACGTCCAGCAATCAGGTACCCAATGGCGATACCATCGGTCGATTTCGCAATATCCTGATTCAGAATCGACTGCAGGAGAAGCTCTTTGCCGATATTGTCAGCAGGCTAAAGACCAGGGGTCTGATGTTGATGAAGGGTACGATCGTTGCCTCCACATTGATTGCTGCGCCTTCTTCCACCAAGAATGAGAAGAAAGAGCGGGATCCGGATGCGCGTCAGGTCAAGAAGGGCAATCAGTGGTACTTCGGCTACAAGGGTCACATCGCCGTTGACAGGGATACCGGCCTGGTCAAGAAGATTGAAACCACCGCAGCCAATGTCCACGACGTCACCCAGGTGGCCGGTCTGATGGACGGCACGGAGAAAGAGCTCTATGGCAACAGCGGTTATCTCGGCGCCGAAAAACGTGAGGAAGCCATCCTGACCAATAACCAGGGAAAAGAGATCCAATACATCATCTGCGCACGCCCTCATCGCTGAAGAAACGTTATACCGGCACAGAATACGAAAAGGCTGCTGCAGCAGAGCACACCAAGGCCTCGATACGCTGTAAGGTTGAACACGTCTTCGCCGTTGTCAAAGGCATGTTTCATTTCCGAAAAACACGATTACGAGGCTTAACCAAGGTCAACGCACAACTGCATATGCTATTCGCTTTGGCGAATCTCATTCTGGTTGCCCGCCCTTCGCTGGCAGTCTGATTGGGCTTCGCCAAAGCTGGATGGGCTTGCTTCGGCAGGCTCTTTTTTGCTTACGGCTGTTTCTCTCTCAATTGTGCGGTGCTGCCTTAGGTGTTATTACTATGTTGCCTTAGGGAAACGCTGATTAAAACGCGATATGCACAAGCACCAATAGCTGGTATAATAAGGGTATCAAACAAAGGCGGTGCAACAGGATGAAACAGCAGACAATCAGCGACGTGGAATATAGCGCAAGGAAACGCAAAACTAAAAGGGAAGAATTCCTTGAGATCATGGAAGAAATCATTCCACGGGATGAATGGGTGGAGTATATCAAGCCGAATGATCCGAGCGGAAAGCGCGGCCGTCCTCCGAAGGGAATTGAAAAGATGCTTCGGATGTATCTGCTACAATGCTGGTTCAACCTGTCGGACGAAGGCGTTGAGGATGCGATCTACGACAGCTATGCCATGCGCAAATTTGTCGGAATTGATTTCTTTGAGGAAGACGCCCCGGATGCAACGACGCTGCTCAAGTTCAGGCGGCTTCTGGAGAAGAACAATTTGAACAAGGCCTTCTTTGAAGCAATCAACCGCGTCATGGTGGAATCCGGTCACATCATGAAGGGCGGCACGATCGTCGATGCGACAATCATAAACGCGCCGAGTTCCACTAAGAATGCGCAGAAGAAACGCGATCCCGAGATGCACCAGACAAAGAAGGGTACGCCGCCCGGACGCACCTGATCCAGCGCCTTGGCGAAGAAATAATCGTGAATCGGGAAGCGCAGCTTGTCATATGGCTTGTCCGATACCTGATAATTTCCGAAGGGAACGTTGCCAATGGCCAGATCATAGAAATCCCGGCGGTTTGTGGTTTCAAAGCCTGCTACGATGATGTTGGCTTGGGGATACAGTTGTCTGGCGATTCGTCCGGTCAGGCTGTCCAGCTCCACGCCGTATAGACGGCTTCCGGCCATGCTGTCCGGCAGCAGGCCGAAGAAATTGCCCACCCCGCAGGCTGGTTCCAGAATGTTGCCGGAGGTAAAACCCATGCGTCCAATGGCCTCATACATGGCGCGGATGACCGTCGGGCTGGTGTAATGGGCGTTCAGGGTAGAGGCACGGGCGGAAGCATATTCAGACTCACTGAGCAGACCTTTGAGTTCCTCATATTCCTTTTTCCAGTCCGTATTCTGCGGGTCAAACGCCTGAGAAAGGCCGCCCCAGCCTACATAGCGGGAAAGAATTTCCTGCTCCTCCGGCGTGGCGGGACGATTTTCCGATTCCAACTGCTGCAAAGTGCGGATGGCCGCCAGATTCCAGCCATATTTGGTTTTGGCCCCGCCCTCGCCCAGATGGTCGTCGGTGATGTGGAAGTTTTCAGCGTGAAGAGGCGTTGCCTGTCTTGGTTGCTGCTGGGGCAAGGAAAGTTCTTCTTCGGGCAGCGCATCCAGCAGGGCCTGTACCGCCGTATAGTGCTGAACCGGAAAAATGATTTTTACGTCCCCGTTTTCCTGCGGAAACTCTCCGAAATCAACGCTCTGGGCCTCCAACTGAGGGCGAAGCCGATCAAAGTCCGGCTGCGTAACGACAGCTGCCAGATTGGGCAAAGTCAGGACGCTGTTTATATGCGTTGTTCCTCAGCTCCAATCTCTACATGCTGGCACGTGCAGGACGGTCTCTCCAAAAACTTGAGATCGCCTGATAAGGGGGTATTATGCCCATTTGGGCCTCTAGGAGCGGATTACAGGGAATCCGAATCCCGAAAAGGCTCTGGAAAGGCTGCTTTCGCGTACAAATTTGTCAATTGTAATGAAATATCTGTGATTAATCAGCGGTTCCTTTAATTTAACCAATGCCCATAAAATTAACGATTTCCATCAATTTCCCTGAATGCACTCAATTCCAGCCTCTTGAATAGAGCATTCCAAAGGCTTCTTGTGCAGCTTTTGTGGGCACATGCCTTTCCCTATCGCTGTACAAAGGCCACTTATTCATGTTCTCGACTTTCCGCCTGACTTTTCAGCAAAGCGGCATACTGGCTTGGGGGCTGGCCTACGGAGGCTTTGAATACTGTAGAAAAATACAAAGGGTCTTCAAAGCCGACCGAATAGGCAACCTCCTTGATGGAAAGATGCGGTTTGTTCATCAGATTGCAGGCCTGACGAATGCGAAATTCCGACAGATATTTTTGGGGTGACATGGAAACCGTCTGCATGAAAATACGGTACAGTTGGCTGCGGCAGATACCCAGATGAGCCGCCACTTCCTTTACGGTAATGCCGGAGGCATAGTGGGCGGCGATATAATCGCAGGCGTGCTGCACCTGGTCGCCGCTGGAACGCGAGCGTCTTGGAAGCGCCCCCATATTCTCCTGTATCAAAAAGGAAATCAGCGTATACAGGTGCGCTGTCATGGAGATGATTTCGTGAGGAAGGTTGCCGCGGGCTGTATAAATGTCCAGCATTAGTTCCAGCATCTGATCCGGGCGCCGCAGGGTGATGACCGGCTGCTGAGGCGTAAAGGCGGTGGCGTTCATCATAATGCGCGCGTCGGTGCCGTTGAAGCCCACCCAGCAGAATTCCCACGGGTCGTCCGCGTCCGCCCTGTAGTTGATGGGCATATTGGGGTAGATCAGAAACGCCTGCCCCTCGCGCACGGGGTAGGAAACGCCGTTGAGAATATAGGTGCCCGCGCCCTTGATGACGTAGTGGATCAGGTAAAAATCGCGTACCTCCAGCCCGCGCGTATAGTTGGCCGTACACTGCTGGCGGCCGGTCCGGTAGACCGTCAGGGAGGCCATGGTGCGGAACTGATTCTTAAAGGAATACTTGTACCCTTCGTAAGCCATTGCGAGCGCTCCTTTCCTGTCTGCCATTATAGCAGAAACCGGCGGCGAATGCATTCGAAAATGTTGCTTCGAGTATGGAAAAAAGTTGCGATTTGATTGACAGTGCACTGTCAATCTGATGAATTTTAGCAAAATAATGTAGAAAAAGAAAAATAAAAAGCCGTATTCGACATTTAAAAAACGGGATACCAATCCAAAAAAGCAACATTTTTACATACGATGACAACATAACGGCATGGAGACGGCGCGGCGGCTATGCTATGATACGGAAAAAGGAGTGTGGCATATGCAAACGAAGACGCAGGCCCCGGTGGAAACGGCTTCTTTCTCCCGGAGGAAAAGATGCCTGAACTGGCTGAAAAACGCCTTTACGAATCCTTACAATCTGTTGGTGATTGTGTCCATTGTGGCACTGAGCGTTCTGGTAGTGTGGCCACTTTTGCAAATGGTGCTGACCACCTTCCAACTGGCTCCCTCTGAAGCGCGACGCGTGAAGGGTACACCCGGTGACTGGACATTGTATTATTGGCAGCGCATTCTGAACAGCTCCGTATCGGCCAACATGCTTTACCGGCCGCTACTGCACTCCCTGCTGATCGCCTCCTGCGTTTCCGTAGGGAGCATTCTGGTAGGCGGTCTCATTGCGTGGCTGATGGTGCGCAGCGATCTGCCAGGCAAAAAGTTTTTCTCCCTGGCAGTGATCATTCCCTACATGATTCCCTCCTGGTGTAAATCCATGGCCTGGATCAGCGTATTCAAAACGCCGCGCATTGGAGGCTCCGCCGGCTTCTTGAGTTATCTGGGCATTACAGTGCCTGAATGGCTGGCTTATGGTCCTGTGGCTATCATCTGTGTGCTGATTATTCATTATTACGCCTATGCCTACCTGCTCATGTCCGCAGCGCTTCGGTCTATCAACTCCGAGCTGGAGGAGATGGGTGAGATTATCGGTGCACCCCGCCGCATGATGCTGAGTAAGATTACCTTCCCATTGGTACTTCCTTCCATTCTTTCTTCGTTTATCCTGATTTTTTCAAAATCCATGGGTACGTTTGGCGTACCGGCCTTTTTGGGCATGAAGGTAAGCTATTACACGATTTCCACCATGCTCTACAGCAGCATTAAGCAGCAGCAGACCGCCGTAGCCTATACCATCAGTCTAATTTTGATCTCCATTGCAGCCATCGTTATTTTCCTGAACCAGCGTGCCTTAGGCACCCGCAAGTCCTATGCTACCATTGGTGGCAAGGGCGGTCGCTCAAACGTGCTGTCGCTAAAAAAGGGCAAGGTACCCATCACTGTCCTGCTGGCGTGTTTCCTGGGTTTCGCAGTGGTGCTGCCCATCGGCATTTTGATTCTGCAAAGTCTGATGCTCAAGTTGGGCGATTTCAGCCTGAGCAATTTGACCCTGCACTATTGGATTGGCCAGGGCGTGAAAGAAATTTTCAATAGTGAGCCAGGCGTACTGGTGAATCCGCAGTTCTATCAGGTGCTGAAGAATTCGCTCAAGCTGGTGGTCATTGCTTCTTTCATCGCCACTATTTTCGGTCAGTTGATCGGTTATGTAAACTCCCGCGGCCGCCATCTCAAATCCGGTAAGCTGGTGGAGCAGCTGGTGTTCATTCCCTATCTGATTCCTTCCATCGCCTTTGGCGCCATGTATCTGTCCATGTTCTCCACAGCCAAGACCGTTACGCTTTTTGGTCATACGCTTACAGTACTGCCTTCCCTGTATGGTACCTTTGCGTTGCTGGTGCTGGTGACGGTGGTAAAAAATCTGCCCTTCTCCAGCCGCGCAGGTACTGCCAACATGCTGCAGATCAGCGTGGAACTCGAGGAAGCTGCTCACATTTCCGGAGCACATTTTTTGACTCGTTTCCGCAAAATTGTGTTTCCCCTGTCCAAGAATGGATTTATGAGCGGCTTCATGCTGATCTTCATGGCCATTATGAAGGAATTGGATTTGCTGGTCATTCTGATCTCACCCACGACTCAAACCATGCCATATATGGCCTATTCCTATATGTCGGGCGGTATGGAGCAGTATTCCAACGTAGTGGCCATTCTGATGTTCTTGGTGGTATTCCTGATCTACTGGATTGCCAATAAGTTCTTTAACGCGGACATCAGCCAGGGCTTCTGAGCTGTAGAAAAGGAGAGCAACGTATGAGCCAGATCGTTTTGAAGAATATTGATAAATTTTACGGTTCCAACCATGTTTTGAAAAATTTGAACCTGACGGTGAATGACGGAGAATTCATGACCCTGCTGGGTCCGAGTGGTTGTGGCAAGACCACTACCTTACGCGTGATTGCCGGTTTGGAAAAGCCCCAGAACGGAACCATTGAAATGGACGGTCATCTGGTAGTAAACGCCAAGGAACTTTACTTTGAGGATCCCGGAAAGCGCGGCATGAATCTGGTGTTCCAGTCTTATGCTCTTTGGCCTCACATGACGGTTTTCCAGAACGTGGCCTTTGTGCTGAACGTGCAGAAGGTGCCCAAGGAAGAAACCAAACGTCGCGTGATGGATGCCCTGGAAAGAATGCGGATTGAGCAGTATGCCGACCGTTACCCCTCCGAGCTGTCCGGCGGCCAGCAGCAGCGCGTGGCTATCGCCCGAGCCATCGTATCTCAACCCAAGGTTCTTTTGCTGGACGAACCCCTGTCCAACTTGGATGCCAAATTACGCATCGATATGCGCTCCGAAATCAAGCGCCTGCACCACGAAATGGGTACCACTATCGTATATGTCACCCACGACCAAGTGGAGGCGCTGACCATGTCCACCCGCATCGCCATCTTCTTCGAGGGCGAGCTGGAGCAGGTGGCCGCGCCCATGGATCTCTACCAGAACCCCATTTCCCTGCGCGTTGCGGATTTTATCGGCAACCCCCGCATCAACTTTGTGGAAGGACAGGCCAAACGCGGCGAGGATGGCGGCCTGGTGGTCACTTCATCTCTTGGGCGCATGAGCTTCACCGCTGATTGCTTGACGGATGAACTGCCCGCTCAAAGCAGCTTCGACGTGGTCCTGGGCATCCGCCCGGAAAAGATCGGTATCTGCTCACAGAATGGAGACGGTGCCATCGCCGCATCGGTATATGCCACTCAACCGGCAGGTTCGGAGACTACCATTCACCTGAAGATGGGGGATGATTCCGTAGTATTGGCTAAAGAAATGGGGATCCGCAACTATGCGGTGGACCAGGTGGTACACGTAAAAATTGCCCCCGACAAGCTGAATGTATTTGCCAAGGAAACAGGCCGTCTGATCAAAATGGCTGTGCCGGATTAAAAAGCGAATCTAAAGGCGAAAGCCTTAGAGAAAATAAATAGGGAGGAACGTAAAATGAAAAAATGGATTGCCATGCTGCTGGCAGCCTGCATGCTGCTGGCCTGCACCGCCGCTCTGGCGGATGCAAAATGGGCCGAGGACAACGGCCTGAACAAAACGGAAACGGTGGAAGAACTGTACCAGGCCGCTTTGGCCGAGGGCGGTGTGCTGAACCTGTACGGCTGCACCGGTCGTGACGAAACGGTGGGCAAATCCTTTATGGAAGCCTATCCCGGTATCACCGTGAACTTCTACGATCTGGGCATCAACGAAATGCTGGAAAAGTTCCGCCGCGAGTATGAGGCAGGCGTGTATACGGCAGACGTGCTGCAGCTGAAAGAACAGAATGGCAGCGTATACATGGATTATATCAAGGAAGGTTTGCTGCACAACTATCATCCCGAAGATATCTTTGGTGATGTGGATCCCAGTTATCTGTCTGTAACCCCCTTCGTGATCGAACTGGACTGGTGGAACTACAACACTCAGGCTTACGATAAGATGCCCATCAGCTCCTGGTGGGATCTGACCAAAGACGAATGGAAGGGCAAGTTCATTTTCCTGGATCCCACCGGTGAACCCGACCTGATCGTGTTGTTCACTGCTATGATCCAGTATGCCGATCAGATGGCTGCCGATTACGAGCGTGTGTTTGGCGAACCCATTGTGCTGGCTGCTAACGAGCCCACTGCAGCCCACGCATGGATTAACCGTGTTGCCAAAAATGGCGTTATCATCGAAAGCTCCAACACCAACATCGTCAAGAACGTTGGCGGCGCCGCTGATATGCAGGATCCGCCTCTTGGCTATGGAGTGTCTTCAAAGTTGCGTGAACGCGACCAACAGGGCTATTATCTGGGCGTGGATCCCTCCGCATTCCAGGATGAAACTCCCACCACAGCCATCAGCTTCATGATCGCTCAGATTGCTGATAACTGCCAGCATCCCAACGCCGCCAAGCTGTTCATCCGTTTCCTGTGCGGCGAAACCGATCATACTGGTGAAGGTTTGGCCCCCTTCCTAACCGCGGGTTCCTATCCCGTCTTCCCCGATGCTCCCACTCTGGATATTGACCAGCCGGCTTTTGATTCTATCCCCACCTTCCCCTTGGATTTGGACTACTACTACGAGAACTACTACGACGTATATGACTACTGGATTTCCGTGCAGCCCTGACGGAAAAAACAATGCTTGCGGCGGGGTGAAAGCCCCGCCGCTCATAAAGTTCATGAAGGGATGAAGAACAATGAGCCACTTGGCGATGGAAGATCAAAATCTGGTTGAAAAAATGATTGGCAGACAGCTGGTCTATCAGGGAAATCCCTATCAGCTTTGGCTGGATGAACTTCAGCTGCCCAACGGCTCAGAAATCAGCAGAATGCACCTGCATCACCCCGGCGGCGTAGCTGTGCTGGCACTGGACGATCAAAATCGTTGTGCTATGGTTCGGCAATACAGACATCCCATTTCTCAGGTTACGTTGGAAATTCCTGCAGGCAAACTGGATAAGCTGCCAAACGAAACGAGGGAACACGCCGCTCATCGTGAGCTCCGGGAGGAAACGGGCTTTACCGCAAAAAAAATGATCTCCCTTGGATACATTTACCCATCGCCCGGCATTATCGACGAAGTGCTGCATCTGTTTTTGGCACGGGAAATCGAAAAAAGCAGTCAGGATCTGGATGATGACGAATTCATTCAGGTAAGCTGGTTGCATATGGATGAGCTAGAGGAAAAAATCGCCAGCGGTGAAATTAAGGATATAAAAGCCATTTGTGCCTTCAGCCGTGCCAGACTGATGAAGTTGATTTGAGGAAACGACCATGAAAAGGAAGCATAGTCCGGATTTGCTGTATGCTTTTGCACTGAGCCTGATTTTTGCGGTGATTGACGTTGCAGTATTCGTCCTAGCGGCGGAGCCGCTGGGAAGTGTGCTGCGGTTTACGCCGGTTTGGCTTTGCAATGTCGTTCATGCCGCTGCAATTGCCCTCATCGGTACGCTGCTGGGTTGCTGTTCTATGTTGGCACTGAACCGCCGAAAAAAACATTTGGCTCCTTGGGGCTATTCCTTTTTTGCCGTTTATCTGGTGTTATGCTACGGGCTTGCAATCTTTGGCCTACCAGCGGAAAGCAGACCGGCAGCACTGGAATTGATTACTTATGGCTTGACACCACCCACGCTGATAGGCATTGGGCTTTCCTGGGCTCTGTATGGCCTGTGGAAATCTGGGCGGACAAACACATAAATCGATTTGATTGGGAGCGGGCAACCGCTTCTTTTTTGCTCTTATTGCCATTCTCTAAAATCACTGCCAGAAAGCGATGATTTAACGAATGCTCATAAATCAACGAATCTCCACAAGTTTAACGATTGCCGTAGTTCCCGCAGCGCAAAAACCCCAATAAAGTCGAAACAACTGAAAAGCCTTAGCGCCATAGGCAGAAATCTGATGAATCAGCTGAAGCATCTTCTTGGGAGAATGCATTTCGGTCAGCTCAATATAATCCGTTTCAGGAGAAAGCAGATTTTTGAAATAAATCTTGCTCCCGTTGGCCAGATAAACCAGCGGAATCAACCCGTCATACCAAAGACCATACCAATTTTGCGGATGAGTGGCATAGCCCTCGGCCTGGGACTACACATCTTCCGCCAGCGGGTTTTCCTCCCGCTTGGCTTCCACCACAGCGATAGCCTTATCATCCACAAAAAGCAGATAATCGCTTTCCGTGTTTCCCTGCATCAGCCCTTCCTTAACGGCGGAAGCACTGTGAGGAGTATATTCTTCACGGGATACAATTTCCCAGCCGGCTTTTCTCATCTGCCGGTCAATCCTCTCCCGCGCTCGTTCTTCAGGAAGCATGGCGCTCCTCCTTTGGTCTTACGATGGGATTACTCCTGCTGCGCAATTCTTTTCCTCAGGTCATCCAGCTTTTCCCCATTATAGGTAAACCAGATTGTTCCCTGAACGGGATGGGTGAAGCCTTTCAGCTTCTGCGCCAGCGCAGACAGCGATGTGGTCTCGCCGTTATACTCAATATGCCGGTCATCAACCACCGTGGGGCGGACGGATTCATCGTCAACAAAAACGATTTCCGCACCGAAAGGAATCCCACATTCACTGAACCGGAAGGGACCGCGCCGGGCTTCTTCCCGTACTTCTTCAGCTATTTGCTCGTCAATGATTTCATGGCCTTCCGGCTGAACCCGCTTCAAACGCTCCTGCGTTCCGCTGATTTTTGCGATGCTCTCCAGCAGGCTGTACGCATCCTCCGCAGACATGGCGTAAAACTCCTTCACCCGCTCACGGCCATCGAAGGTTTCGATGGAGCGAAGGTCGGGATTCAGCCGGTCGATCAGCTTGTGCAGTTCCTTATCGGTCAGAGCGCTTTCAACCTCATAGACAGCATAAGCCCGAAAAGCAAAGGGGATCGTTTCGCTGCGGTTCAGCTGCTGCAGCCGACGCTCCAAATTCTTTGCATACCCGATCTTGATATAATCAGGAAAGGATGGATTTGTCAGAATATAGATAACGCCTTTCGACATAGGGAATACTTCCATCGTGTAAATTCACTGAGGGTCCTGGATCAGCTCCATAATATCATCCATGGTACAGCCCAGCGCGCCGCAGATTTTGACCAGCGTTTCCACACGCACATCCTCGTTTTTACCCAGCTTGGCCATGGCGTTGGTGCTGATCTTGGCCGCTTTGATGAGCTGCGTTTTACTCATACCTTTGTCGATAAGCAGCTTCCATAATTTATTGTAGGATACAGACATTGCGTTGTCCCTCCATATGCGAAATAACGGCAGTGTGTTCCTTGAAGAGTATACCACATCCTACAGTTATCTGCAATATAAAATTGCAATCCTCAATCGGCGCAATCCTTTCCTGAGATGCTGCTTCTGCCGTCATCATTGCACTCATTGCAGTTGTCCTTCAGGGGTACCTTTACAAGGCTACAAGAATGTAATAAACTTTTTTTGATGTTCATGGACCATGCAGAAACGGAGCATCGCTGGCTGCATATTGAGTGGAATGCTCCGCAAGCAAAAATATCTGATTCTCGCTAAGATAAGATACAACCACTGCGTACTGCCGCCAGGAGGTCATGCTATGAAACATCGGTATCATCAAGCCGTTACTTTGTTATTGCTGCTTATGCTATTGCTGCAGATGGCTTCATCTTCTTCCGCTGAAACACTGACCAAGTTAGGAAACTCTGCTTTGCGAAAAGCAATCAAAGACAGTGTTTACGCTGACTGGCACATCTATCAGCCGACAGATATGGAAATCTCGGGAAAGAATGTTTTTAACACCTTTCTATTCAAAAAAGGCAGTTCTTTTCCACTTGTCGCAGAAAAGAACGGTGTATACTGCCTGTTGGTTATGAAGAAGCAAAAAAGCGGTTGGGTTGTGGGCGATGCATATTCCGATCTGTTATTTAAGGAAGGATATCTTGTTACGCGCTTTGCCATTGACTCTGGTTTTTTTGACGCGGAATATACGACCGGCGATATGCGCATATGGTTACGGAACAATGACGGCATAGAATGCTCAATCCTGGTGGATTGGGACTGCATGAATGGCGAGAGCACAGTGAGGGGCATTTTTGTGAATGACCCAAACTATCCCATTATTGACTGCACGACAAATATGTTTGTAGGCACCTATCAGAACGGTGCGTATATCTTCGAGTATCAGAATGCGCAACTGAGCGACTTTGTGTCTTACAGAATTGACAGCGATTCTGCATACAATGACTTTTCCCGGTTTCAGTTATCTTGTGTCCCTTTTTATCCGAATGATGTCATGAAAACAAGCGTTTTGCATGATCTTCTTGGTGTTGTAAATCGTCCAGCTGTGCTATTTCTGGATTTGAAAAAAAGTATTATCCTTTGCGATATACCGCCTGAAGCTGAGATTCGTTATGCATCATGTACGGATGATCGTGCTTATGTGATCGAATACAACAGTCGCCTTGGCTATGTCTTCCAATCGGAGTGATATAGCCAAAGGTGACTGTTGGGCACATTCTTATCAGAACGTATCGTTAAGGCAATACCGCACAAATGAGTTGGTGCGGAGGCGAATGAATTTTTCATCAGATGCAATGGCAGATTTTGAAGGTTTACTGGAGGTAAATCGAAAAATCTGCAAGCAGCAGATGGCGGAAAAGGCATCGCCTACGCTGCCAACGAATTGTGCGGTATTGCCTTAATTACCGTTGCTTCATTGCCGGACACGGGAATAGATACTCTACGCTCGGTGCCTCCAACAATAACCGAAGTACGCACACGATAGATTTTCACCTTTCCAGCCACGAGCTTCTTCGTATCGCCATAGTCGCCGTTCTGGTTTACAGAGTGACCACAAATATAGCAGCCGCCAATGGCACTGGAATAATTGCTGGTTGCAATTGTGACATGGGTGTATTGCTTTCCTTCAGCCTGACTGCTGTCGAAGGTATAGATAATATCACCTCGCTGCGTCTTGGTAGGATCACCAATTTCGTAGATGCGGCCTTTACCAAGCAGCTTTTGGCAACTACTGTAAGTAAGCTTCCATTTGCTGTTGCTATTCCAGCCGGCTGGAATATTCGTCAGAGGGTAAGACCAGCCATTGAACATAGGCAACCCACCTGCGCACAGGCATTGGCTTACAAAGTTGGCACAGTCATTGGTTGTAGCATTTCCGAAGACGGTGTTGCGCTTAGGATCAGCGCCGCTTTTGCCACCGCCGGTCGAATGATTCAACGCATATCTGACTGCAACGTCGGGATTGTATTGGACCGAAATGTCGGGGTGGGTTGCAGCTTCAACATACCCTGGTTCTTCTAGTAATTCTCTATCTTCTTATGCTTGCTGGATTACTTCATGCAAGAAAAAAAGGTGTGCTGAGTCGTGGTAATTGAAACTTTTCGAAGCATATCAAAACATAAGTTTATTTTCGTGTTAATTATGTTACAATTAGTATTTAGTATGATACCAAGCACGTCTTTGAGTCCCTCTTGTCGCAGGACAGCAATATTGATATCATTACGCTGTATGCAGGCGCCAGTTTGACCACAGTTAAGGAAAAGGGGTATTGTGTTGACGTCTCTGCCTCAGAGATTCTGATGCAAAATGTCTCCGCAATGTATCCTGAGATTCAGCATGCACTGATGGATAGAGAAAAACTGGCAGCCTATCCACGCGAGGCTTTCCCTTATTGCTGGCTGATAGATGAGGCAGCCCTTCTAGAAAAAGGCTACAATCCTGACACTGTAACCATGGAGGACTGGTTTACTTTTATAGAAAGCGAAGCTGTACAGTTTGATCCGTATGAATCAACCCGTACGGTTTTTCCGAAAGGATTTACCAAAAAACAGCTGATCCTCGAAATTCTCAAGCAGTATATTGCTGAATATGAATCCAACGGTCAGCTTAACTTTCAAGATCCAGAGCTTCGCGAGTACCTCGAAAGAGCCATGGATTTGCCCGATGATATTTTTCTCAAGTCAGATGAGGATGGAACATCCTTAGGCGCATATGACCAGGGCAATCCCCCGCTGTTTTGTGATCAATACAATGCTGTCTCCAGATGCCTACATTGGTTTTTATGAAGGCTAGCCTAAAATGACAGGAATAACATCTAGTAAATTATAATTGAAGTGATTGCTGTTAAAAGATTGTCCTTCAATAACGGTAATACCTTATTTTGTTTCAGCAAGGTGATGGCAGATGTGATGTATTCTATTCAGATGGGAGCATTGAGCAACCAATTCCCTGGGGGAAGAAATTTGTCAAGGGTATATTTATCCAGTGTCAAAATAAAAGCAGGCTTCCTGTAAAACACAGGAGGCTTCAGATCATCAACAAACCTCCAACCTGCGTGGCTGGAGGTTTGTTGATGATCTGAGCACAGCCGAAGCTGTGCATACTGTAATGATAGTGGTTGGGGACAACTTTTTTCGTAAAGGGAAAGCATTCAAAGTGGTCAAAGAATCTGAACCAAACGAGAATGGCTTTCTTTATTCCTGGGCTGAAGGGAAATGATCGCAACAAACAGCAGCTACCGTACTGGACGGCGCATGGCACACTCTACCTCGCATCCATTGACCTATGTGGCCCAAATGGGATTTACTTCATCGTCATTTCATCATGTGCGGGTAGTTCGAAGGGCACGCTGGCAGGGTGATCCAGATACCAGTAGGCGGTGGAGGTGTAATCATCATAGCGAGGCCCTGTCCAACCAAGATTGTCCATCGCCATGCGGAAGCTTTGGTTAAACCAGATTTCATCCTTCACATGGAAACGGTAGAGCATGAAACGCTTCTGCGCGTTGTATTGTGCCCGCGGATCGCCAAGAATGGCATACAGTCCGGCGTAGGGTGCACTGTAGGCCTGATATTGCTTGATGGCGATGTCGTTGCCGAAGCCGTAGGAGCCGCAGAAATAATCCTCCGTGCCGGTGTAGTTCATGGAGGGGCGGCTTTCGCCATCGATGTACATCTTCGCCTCGCCCTCTACCCAGCAGGTGTTGTGGCCGTTGACGCCCACTGCCAGGGTCATGCCCAGGAAGCGGCCGCGGCCTTCTACACCGTCCAGCACGACATAGGAACGGCCCTTCTGTACTGGGTGCTCCTGCCGGTAAGCTGCATGGAAATAGCCGATGTCCTCCGGCAGCGCGCCCTTCCAGCCGGAGATCATGTAGAACAAATCGCAGGGATGATCACAGCGGTTTTCCATGGTGATGCGGCAGTGGGAACGGAAGGGCATCTCGAAGTAGCTGTTGAAGCCGCGTCCGGGCGCAACCAGCAGCAGCGCGGAGTTCAGGACGGGATAGCGGCCATCCATGTCCTCCATGTTTTCATCGTATGCACAGCCAAAGAAGGCGGACAGCGGCGCCTCCACGGAGGGCGCTTCCATGCCGTCCCAGTAGATGCGCAGGATAAAGCCATGGCCGATGTAGCCGGTGAACCACATGTGGGTGATCATACCGGGGCCGTCCACATCGCACAGGGTGATGGTTTCGCCGGACTTGATGCTGATGCAGGGGCGGAGTTTCTCGCAATCCTTGCCGGGAGTGCCGCCGTTGCGTGCGCCGGTGGGATTCTCGGCGGAAAAACCAAAGGTCGCCCGGTGATGCAGGTGATACATAGGTTCCTCCTTGAACGTAGCAGCGTTGAATTGGCTATATGATAGCAGACGATGTGCGCAAATGTCAATCTGTATAAACAGAAAAAATAAACACAAAAAGGTGCAAATGTACATTCAAGAAAGTATGCAATCATGAATGAAATGTCGTAAATGAAAATAATTAAACCAAATTGATAAAAATATTGAAAAATACTTTGAAAAAGGTGCAAATGCACACTATATTATGTTGACAAAAGCTTCTGTAAAGCTTACAATATACGTAGTTACAACGTTTCGGAGGTGTCCCCATGAAACACATCCGCAAAATAGCCGCAGTCCTGATAGCGATTGCGCTGCTATTTGCCGTACTTGTTTGTTTGGGAAACAACGGTGTCCGTGAAGTGGCATGGACTGTCCGTGAGATTGAAGATCTGCCACGCACCGCAGCGGAAGATGCTTTGCGTGCCGCAGATATCATGGCGGACAGCAGCGGCTGCGAGGTGCTGCCGGCTTATGAAGGCCGTGAGAAGGTCGTGCGCCTCGATACGGACGGGCAGCTTTCCCTGAAGCTGAACGCGCCTGCAGCAGGTGATTACCGCCTGCAGGTGGGCTATCATACGCTGGAAGGCAAGGGCATTGACATGGAGTTCACCCTGGCGGTGAACGGCAAGCCCTATGGCGATGGCAAGACTGTCACGTCCCTGAACCGCGTGTGGGTGGACGAAGGCGCGCCTGAGCGCACCAGCACGGGCAACGACCTGCGTCCCAAGCAGATGGAGCGCTTTGTCTGGACTGAGGCGCTGCTGGCGGACAGCAATGACGCCTCCGGTGAGGCGTCGGTCTTCCTGAATGAGGGCGAACACACCATCACGCTGACCAATCTGCGGGACGCGCTGGTGATTGACTATGTGTGCCTTCTGGGCAAGGAAACGCTGCCGACCTATCAGGAATACAGCACGGCCCACGCCGGTGTGAAGACGGAGCCCATGCAGGTACTGCTGCAGGCGGAGAACACGCTGTGCAAGTCTGCTTCTGCGATTTATCCCACCTATGATCGCACCTCCTCCTATACCCAGCCCTACCACCCCACCCAGATGCGGCTGAACACCATCGGCGGCAGTGGCTGGAAGCAGGTGGGCGAATGGGTCGAGTGGGAGCTGGAGGTTCCCGCGGACGGCCTGTACCAGATCGGCCTGCGCTATCATCAGAATCAGGTGAAGGGCTACTATGTGACCCGCCGGGTGATGATCGACGGAAAGGTGCCCTTTGCTGAGCTGGATGCGGTGAAGTTCTCCTACCACGCCGATTGGGATTACATGACCTTTGGCGAGGATGAGAAGAATCCCTACCTGTTCTACCTGACCGAAGGTAAGCACACCCTGCGCATGCAGGCAACCCTGGGCGATATGGCGCCCCTGCTGGAGGAAATGCAGGATACGGTCTACGACCTGAATGAGCTGTATCGCCAGATCATCATGATCACCGGTACGGAGCCGGACTTCTACCGTGATTACTATCTGGAGAAGGTCATCCCCAACCTGACGGAGCGCCTGACCGGCCTGGCAGACACGCTGGACGGCTATCAGGATGACATGGATGCTCTCCTGGGCTCCCACAGCACAGCGGGTCAGACCATTCAGGTGCTGTCCTACCAGATGCGGGAATTCGCCAAGGAACCCTACACCATTCAGAAGCGTCTGACAACTTTCTCTTCCAATATATCTGCCTTTGCGGAGTGGACGCTGTCTGTCCGCGAGCAGCCGCTGGAGATTGACTACTTCATCCTCAGCGATGCCTCCGGCAGCTACAAGGCAAAGAATGACAACCTCTTTGATTCCGTCAAGCGTGAGGTGAGCGCCTTCCTGGGCTCCTTCACCCAGGATTACAATGCCTTTGGCGGCGGCGAGGAAAATGTCCGTCAGGAGCCCATCACGGTGTGGCTGTCCACCGGCCGTGACCAGGCGACGGTCATCAACCGCCTGATCGAGGAGGGCTTCACGACCAAGACCGGCATTCCCGTCAACCTGCAGCTGGTATCCGGCGCGCTGCTGAAGGCGACCATCGCCGGTCAGGGTCCGGACGTCAATCTATTCACCGGCCGCGGCGAGGTGATGAACCTGGCCTTCCGCGGTGCGCTGGCTGACCTGAGCGGCCTGGAGGGGTATGCCGACACTGTGTCCGCCCTGCGGGACGGCGCACAGATTCCCTACACCTTCGGTGAGGGTGTGTACGGCCTGGCGGAGGGTCAGGACTTCCTGGTGATGTTCGTGCGCGACGACGTGCTGGAAGACCTGCAGCTGGAGGTCCCCAACACCTGGACTGAGCTGATGAACATCGCTCCCATCCTGCAGAGCAACAACCTGGGCATTGGCCTGCCCTACGCCCAGCTGGACGGCAACACCGTGCTGAGCAACGGTGTGGGTCTGACCAACATTTTCCCCTCTCTGCTGCTGCAGCGGGGCGGAAGCATTTATACCGAGGATCATCGTTCCACGCTCCTGCATGAGCCGGTGGCCAACGCGGCCTTCCGCATGTGGACGGATTTCTACACCCAGTACGATTACGAGCTGTACAAGGATGACTTCACCCGCTTCCGCACGGGCGAGATGCCGGTGATCATCACCTCCTACGGCATGTACACCCGCCTGGAGGGTACGGCTCCTGAGATCGCCGGCAAGTGGAGCATGCATCTGCTGCCTGGCACCGAACAGGAGGACGGCACCGTGAATCACACCAGTGCGGCCAACGGCTCCGCGGCGGTCATGCTGGCGGACTGTGAGAACCCTGAGGCTTGCTGGCAATTCCTCAAATGGTGGGTCAGCGCGGAAACCCAGGCACTCTACGCCCGCGACATCGAGGCGGATCTGGGTGTGCTGGGCCGTCACACCACGGCCAACAAGGAAGCCTTCAGCGTGTCCAACTGGTCCATCCACGATCAGCGCATGCTGGAGGAGCAGTGGAAGTGGGTCTACGAGCTGCCGGAGATCCCGGGCGGCTACTATGTGTCCCGCAACCTGGACAATGCATTCCGCGCGGTGGTGCTCTCCAATGAGGATCCCCGCGAGAGCCTGTTCTACTGGACAAGCTCCACCAATGAAGAGATCCTGCGCAAACGCGAAGAAATGGGTCTGGAGTAAAGGAGGCGCCTGAGAATGATGAAATCGCAAACGGTCAAGCACGGCACAGTGCTTCAGCGGATCAAGCGCCACCGTGAGAGCTATCTGCTGATGCTGCCCTATCTTCTGTTCTTCACCGTGTTCACCCTGGCGCCCGTGGTGGTGGCATTCGTGCTCTCCTTCACGGAGTACAACATGCTCCAGCCTCCGCGCTTCGTGTTCATGGCCAACTACATCCGCATGTTCCTGGAGGACAATGTCTTCCTGACGGCGGTGAGCAACACGCTGAAAATCGCGGTCGTCATCGGCCCGGTCAGCTACATGCTGTGTTTCTTCATTGCCTGGGTCATCAATGACCTGAAGCCCGCTGCCCGTGCCTTCCTGACGGCGCTGTTCTACATCCCCACGGTGGTGGGCGGCGCAGCCTGGGCGGTGTGGCGCCTGCTTCTCAGCGGCGACCAGTACGGCCTGCTGAACAACATCCTCATGTCTGTGGGCATCATCTACGAGCCCATGGCCTGGCTGACCGAGGAAACCACCATCCTGCCGGTGCTGATCATCGTGCAGCTGTGGATGAGCATGGGCATCAGCTTCCTGTCCTTCATCGCCGGTATGCAGACGGTGGACGTCTCCCTCTACGAAGCCGGTATGATGGACGGTATCAAGAACCGCTTCCAGGAACTGTGGTACATCACCCTCCCGGCAATGGTGCCCCAGTTGCTCTTCGGTGCGATCATGCAGATCATCTCCGCGTTCACTGTGGCGGACGTCTCCGTACAGCTGGCGGGTCTTCCCTCCACCAACTACGCAGGCGAAACCATCGTCACCCACATCATGGACTACGGCAGCATCCGCTATGAATTCGGCTATGCCTGCGCCATGAGTGTCGTGCTGGTGCTGCTGATGCAGGGCGTGCGCGCGCTGGTGACCAAGATGCTGAGCAAGGTTGGCACATGATGCGCCGGAAAGGAGTCAAGATGAAACAAGTAGCCAAGCGCGGGTTCTTTCACCGCAAGGGGCGGGTTGGCATGAAGAAGCGCCGCTCCAAGACGGGCAGTGTTCTGCTGTTCCTGCTCATCTTCCTGCTGGCGGCCTTCATGGCGTTCCCGCTGTATTACACGGTCATTCAGTCCCTGAAGCCCATTGAGGAGATCTTCCGTTTCCCGCCCACGCTCTATGTGAGCCGTCCGGTGATGGACAACTACGGCGAGATGTTCCGCATCCTGGCGAACATGTGGGTGCCGCTGTCCCGTTATCTGTTCAACACGCTGTTCATCGCGGTGCTGGGTACGGGATTGCATGTGCTGGTAGCCGGCATGGCTGCCTACCCGCTGGCCAAGCATAACTTTCCCGGCCGGAACCTGATTTTCGGCGTGATTATGCTGGGTCTGCTCTTCGTCAACCAGGTGACCTTCGTGCCCTCCTTCGTCATCATCGCCAAGCTGGACATCCTTAACACCTATCTGGCATACCTGCTGCCCACCATCGGCGTGTCCCTGGGTCTGTTCCTGATGCGCCAGTTTATCTCCCAGCTGCCCGACAGCATGCTGGAGGCTGCGAAGATCGACGGTGCCAACGAGCATCGGGTGTTCTTCAGCATCGTGTTCCCCAGCATCAAGCCGGCGGTCATCACGGTCATCATCTTCCAGTTCATCAACCTGTGGAACGGCCTGCCCTCCGATGTCGTGTACAACGAGGAGTTCAAGTCCCTGACCCAGGCGATGTCCCAGATCACTGCGGCCAACGCCTACGCGCGCTACGGCCCGTCCATGGCGGCGTCGGTGATCATGATGATCCCCCCCATTGTGATTTTTGTGTCCCTGCAGAGCAAGGTAATCGAAACCATGACCAGTGCCGGCATCAAGGGTTAACCGGAGGAGGCGAGAAAATGCGAAAACTGATAAAGGTCGTCATTCTCTCCCTGCTGCTGGTCAGCTTTGCAGCTGCGGCGCTGGCGGATGTTCCCTATGCGTCCTATTCCTATGATGAATGGGATCGCTCCGTATCTGCGCCTGTGGGCTATACGGTGGAAAAGACCGTCTACGGTGCAATGACATCCTCCGGCGCCTGGAAGGAAGCTCAGGATCTGATCACCACGGCGGACGGCCGCATCCTGGTGGCGGATACCGGCAACAACCGTATCCTGGAATACGATGCGTCCTTCAATCTCCTGCGGACGATCACCGAATTCCAGCGGAATGGTCAGCCCATGGCAGTCACCGGCCCCACCGGTTTGCATGTGGATGCGGACGGCAAGCTCTATGTGGCCATGTCCAGCGCCGCCCAGGCCGTGATCGCAGACCTGCAGACCCTGGAAACCACGCTGGTGATCGAGAACCTGGAGCATGCCCTGCTGGGCAGCGACTTCAAGTTCGTGCCCGCCAAGATCGGCGCGGACAACGCCGGCCGCATCTACATCCTCAGCACCGGCTGCTTCTCCGGCCTGCTTCAGTTCTCCCCACAGGGCGAGTTCATGGGCTACTACGGCAGCAACAAGGTGGCTGTGACGGCGGAGGTCATCTTCCAGTATTACTGGAAGTCCATCATGACCGACGAGCAGCGTGCCAACATGACCAGCATTCTGCCGGTGGAGTATTCCAACCTCCACTGCGCGCCTGACGGTTTCGTGTACGCGTCCACTGTCGGTACGGAAACACCCGTCAATCAGATCAAACGCTTGAATCCCCTGGGCAACAACACCTACTTCGCACGGGGCGGCAAGGAAGTCAACTTTGGTGACGAAGAGCTGGCCTCTGTGAAAAACGTTTCCACCATGGTGACACTGCTGCCCACCTTTGTGGACGTGGTTACCACAGAGGACTGCGAGTTCATCTACGCGGTGGACCGTGCCTACGGCCGCATCTTTGAGCGCGACCGCAACGGCAACCTGATTTCCGTCTTCGGCGCATTGGGCAACCAGGAGGGCACCTTCAAGCAGCCTTCCGCCATCGCGCTGCTGAACGGCGATGTGCTGGTGCTGGACACCGGCAAGAGCAGTGTGACCGTCTTTGAGCCCAGCGAGTACGCAGCCCTGGTGCACGAGGCTGTGCAACAGTACAATGCTGGTGAATACGCTGCCTCCCGTGATGTGTGGCTGGAGGTGCTGCGCCGCAACACCAATGCCACCCAGGCTTACGCCGGCGTGGGCCGCGCACTGCTGAAAGAAAACCGCTATGATGAAGCCATGGAGTACTTCAAACTCGGCGACAGCCGCGAGGAGTATTCCCAGGCATACCGCATCGTCCGCCTGAACGTCATCCGTGACAACGCCCCCTGGGTGGTGTGCGCGGTGGTCGTCGCGGTGATCCTCTTCAAGCTCCTGGGCTTGCTGCTGCGCAAGCTCGGCTGGAAGAAGGGGATGATCGCCGATTTCGGCGGCAGGCTGCTGGATAAGGTGCATCTGTCCCGGAACACCGTGTTCCCCAAGGTGCTCTTCCATCCCTTTGACGGCTTCAACCAGATCCGCTTTGGCGGCTCCGTAGCCCTGTGGCCCTCGGTGATCATCCTGGTGCTGTATGTCATTGCGACGATCTACCAGTTTGTCGGCACGGGCTATCTGTTCAACCAGAACAACATTGCGGATATCAACCTTTGGCTACTGCTGGCCAAGTCCCTGGGCGTGGTAGCGCTGTTCATCGTGGCACAGTGGTCCATGGCCATTCTGACCAATGGCAGCGGCCGCTTCAAGGATATCATCGTTACCGCCTGCTATTCGCTGGCGCCCTACACCGTGGGTCTGCTGGTGGGCACCTGGCTAAGCAATTTCATAATCATGGACGAAATGTACGCCGAGTACATCATCCTGATCGGTCTGGCCTGGAGTGCGATGCTGCTCCTCATCGGCACGATGGTGATTCATGAGCTACCCTTTGCAAGGGCTCTGGGCTTCCTGGCGCTGACGGTAGCGGCCATGGCGGTAATCCTGTTTGTCCTGGTTCTGTTCTACACGTTGCTGATGCAGCTGCGCACATTTGGTTACACGCTCTATGTTGAGCTCGTGTTCCGCATGTAAAGGAGGCGCGTTGATGATGAAAAAGTTCCTGATTCTTCTTCTGCTGTGCCTCCTGCCCGTCATGGCATGCGCTGAAGTGATCCTGGTGGCTGAAAATGACCGCCTGGAGCTGCACTACGACACGGTGGAAAGCCAGATCATCCTTAAGGACAAGCTGACCCAGGAGGAATGGCGCTCCACCCCCGACGATATTGCACAGGACAAGCGTGCTACCGGCGTGAACAAAATCAACCGCCAGAGCGACCTGATCGTGCAGTATCACAACACCTCCTATGTGACCGACCAGGTCAACAGCTATACCGGCGCGATCAAAAAGGGTGACTTCACCTGGGAGCTGATCGAAAACGGCGTGGCGATCCGTTACTACTTCCCCAAGCAGGGCTTCGTGATCCCGGTGCAGTACGTGCTGGAGGAGGATTGCCTGGCTGCTTCCATCATCTCTGAAGGGATTGAGGAGGAGGTCTGGGAGGATCCCGATACCGACCCGGAAAAGAAGCAGTCCGTCATGAATGTGGCGCTTCTGCCCTTCATGGGCGCTGCGGGCAGCGATGACGAGGGCTACCTGATCATCCCCGACGGCAGCGGTGCGCTGATCCACTTCAACAACGGCCGCACCGGCGCTGCGATCTACCAGCAGGACGTCTACGGCCGTGACGATGCGCTGACCATCCGCAAGGCCGCCACCACTACCTACGATGTGAATATGCCGCTCTTCGGCATCGTCCGCAATGGCCGTGCCCTGATGGCAGTCGTGGAAAACGGCGACTATCAGGCGCAGCTCAACGCGATGGTGAACGGCCAGCTGACCGGCTACAGCAATGCCTACTTTGCGGTCCAGTACATCCACATGGAAGCCAACACCATCATGCCCGGCTCCGAGCACAGTACGGACGTGATGCTGCCCACCAACACCTTCCGCGACATGGGCAACTTCACCGTGCGCTACTATCCCCTGGCGGCGGAGAACGCCACCTACGCGGATGTGGCTGCGGCCTACCGTGCTCAGCTGGGGCTAAAGGAATCCATTGCGGATGCGTCTACGCAGCAGCTGGAAATGGTTGCATCGATTCCTTCCATTGATACCTTCCTGGGCGTGCCCTATGAGAGCGTCCGAGTGCTGACCAGCTATGAGCAGGCTGCACAGACGCTCCGTGACTTTGCTGCCGAGGGCTTGAATGATCTGACGCTGCGCTATACGGGCTGGTCCAAGCAGAGTGTACGCGGCAAGATGGTCACTGGTCTTGATCTGGACAATCGTCTGGGCGGAAAGAAGGCCTTCGATGGTCTCCGTCAGGCGGTGAAGGAAACCGGTGCAGAAATGGTCCTTGCTGTCGACCTGATTGACATCTACGAGGACGGCAATGGCTACTGGTCCCTCTTCGCGGCGACGGACAGCGTCAACAGCACCGCCAAGCAGGTGCCGGAGTTCCTCCAGAGCACCGGCTATCAGGATCCCGAAGGCAAGCCTTGGTACCTGCTCAGCCCTGACAAGGTGCCTGAGGCGGCCCGCAAGCTGGCGGAGAACCTCTCCGGCCAGGTGGACGGTGTTTCTCTGAGCATGCTGGGCAACACGGTCTACTCCAGCTTTGGCAAGACGGGCATTTCCCGCACATCCGCCGGTATGTACTGGCAGCAGGCGCTGGAAACCCTGTCCGGCAAGATTCAGACCCTGTCTGCAAAGACAGCCTCTGCCTACGCTTTCCCCTACATTGAGCAGGTGGATGCGACGCCCTGTGCTTCCAGCCGCTTTGAGGTGACGGACATGGAAATCCCCTTCTACCAGATGGTGACCCACGGTGCCATGGCCCTCTATACCGAGCCAGCGAATGAGGATGGCAATGTCCGTAAGGCACTGCTGCGGGCCATCGAATATGGCATGTATCCCTCCTGGCGGGTGATCGCCGGGGATACGGCACTGCTCTCCGGTACGGATTATGCCTCCTGGCATGCTGCGTCGCTGGATGCATGGCGCGAGGAAATCAAGAATACCGCGGCCTGGATGGCGCCGCTGGGCGTCTATGCAGGCATGCAGATGACAGGGCATGAGCAGGTGACGGCAACCCTTTCCGTCACAACCTATGCCAACGGTGATATGGTGCTGGTGAACTACGGCAGCGAGGATGCAGAGCATCTGGGCGTCACGGTTCCGGCACTGGGCTACGCGATCAAGGAGGTGAGCGAATGAAGCGCATGGGCTATGAGACTAAGAGAAAGTGGTATGGCTTTTCCTTCATCCTTCCCTGGCTGATCGGCTGTACGCTGTTCTTCATCCTGCCCCTGATCCAGACCTTCGGCTACGCATTCCAGTCCCTGCAGGCAAGCCCCACGGGTTTCACTGCCACCGATGTGGGCTGGCTGAATTTTGAAAACCTCTTCTTCAAGGACGCTGACTTCCTGCCCGCCTTGGTCACTTCTCTGGGCGAGCTGGTGCAGGTGCCGCTGATCCTGGTGTACAGCCTCTTCTTCGCGGTGCTGATCAAGGACAAGTTCCCAGGCCGTACCTTCATGCGTGCGGTGGCCTTCATGCCGGTCATCATTGGCTCCGGCGTGCTGATGCAGATTCTGAAGGAGGACGTGTTCTCCTCCGGCGTGCGCGGAGGCTCGGCGAATACCTACCTCTTCAATGCAGGCAGCATCGCAGAAGTCATGGCGGCCATGGGTCTGGGCCAGGGCATCATCAATTTCGTCAACGATATCATCAACCGGGTGTTTGACCTGACCTGGCGCTCCGGCGTTCAGATCATGCTGTTCCTGGCCGGCCTGCACAGCGTGCCCGGCTACCTCTACGAGGCCTCCTCCCTGGAGGGCGCGGGTTCCTTCGCCCAGTTCTGGAAGGTCACGCTGCCCATGCTGACCCCGATGATATTGCTGAACACCATCTACTCGGTGGTGGACATGATGAATGATTACAGCAATGCGATCATTCAGCGAATGTATTCCACCATGTTTGAACTGGTCAAGTTCGGCTATGCCAGCGCGATGTCCGTGGTGTACTTTCTGGTCATCATGGCGGTGCTGGGCGTGGTGGCGCTGTTCATCAGCCGGTTCGTGATTTACCAGGAATGATGAAAAGGAGGAAATGACATGAAGGCTGGTCAAAAGAAGCTGGACTCCAAGGTGCGCATGCAGCGTACCGGCAAGCTGTTGGGCAGGATCGTGTTCTACGTGGTCTGCCTCTGTCTGGCGTATCAGCTGCTCTACCCGGTTTTATACATGATCTCCATGTCCATCCGTGAGCCTTCGGACATGAACGATCCTTCCATCATCTGGGTGGCAAAGCATTTTACACTGGATAATTTCGCCGATGCAATCAAGTCTATGAACTTCTGGAACGCCTTCCGGGTCAGTCTGACGTTGTGCATCGTATGCGGTGTGCTGGATGTGTTCTCCTGCGCGATTGCGGGCTACGGCTTTGCCCGCTTTGACTTCTGGGGCAAGAAGGCGCTGTTCGTCCTGGTGATCTTCACCATGGTCGTGCCTACGCAGACGCTGGTGCTGCCCTTGTACATGCGCTGGCGCTATGCGGATTTCGGCGGTATTGTCGGGCTGTTCAACGAGCAGGGCTTTGTGAACCTGATCGGTACGCTCTGGCCGCTGATTATCCCCGCAGCACTGGCGATGGGCGTGCGCAGCGGTCTGTACATCTTCATCTACCGGCAATTTTTCATCAATCTGCCTGTGGCACTGGAGGATGCCGCCTACATCGACGGCGCAGGCCCCTACCGCACCTTCTTCAGCATCATGCTGCCCAACATTAAGAACGCCATCATCACGGTGTTCCTCTTCTCCTTCGTATGGAACTGGGGCGAGTACTACCTGTCCAAGCAGTTCCTGGGTTCCACGGACCGGTCGATCATGGTGGCGCTGTCCGCCATCCGCCGCGACCTGGCGAGCTTGTCCTCCCTGGCGGGCACGCAGATCGGCTCCAACCCCGAGAAGGTCGCCACCCGTGTCATGGCCGGCTGTCTGCTGACGGCTGCGCCCATGCTGATCATGTTCATCTTCACCCAGCGCTTTCTGGCGGACAGCATTGAGCATATCGGCATCAAGTAATCCCGTGTTCCTGTGAATTTAGGGCGGAAAGCCTTAAAGAATAAAAAAGGAGGTATCCCCATGAAGAAGTTCCTGTCCCTGTTCCTGGCCCTGGTCATGATGGCCGCGCTGGTTCCCGCTGCGATGGCGGAGGAGACCATCACCATCATCTGGCACACCACCAAGGAAGTCTACGAGAATAATCTGGCTACCAACCCCGACACCACCTTTGACGCTGTTTGGAGCGTTGTGCCCGCCTTCGAAGAGAAGTACGGCGTGAAGGTTGACGTCCGTGCGGTTGCCTGGGGCGACATGCTGTCCACCGCTGTGAGCATGGTCAACAACGGCGAGTCCGTCGACCTGGTGCAGGCGAACGACCAGTCCTTCCCGGTCTATCCCGCCCGCAACATGCTGCTGCCCATCTCCGATTACGTTGACGTGAACGATCCTGTCTTCACCGCCAGCGCCACCAACGCCTTCACCTTCGGCGGCAAGCCCTACGCTGTGGGCGCTGTGGCGACTCCCGTTGTCCTCTACTACAACGTTGATCTGTTCGAGAGCAACGGCATCGACCTGCCCCGCGACCTGTACGAGGCCGGCGAGTGGGATTGGGAAGCCTTCCGCAAGGCTGCCATGGCCCTGACCTTTGACTCCGACAACAACGGCGAGAACGACGTGTTCGGCTTTGGTTTCTGGGATACTGACTATGTGCACTTCCTGGCTTCCAACGGCACCTCCAACCTGATCTACAATGCGGACGGCACCATCTCCACCGGCTACCTGACCGAGGCTGGCATCGAGACCATGACCTTCCTGCAGAACGCCTACACCGTGGACAAGTACATGTACGTTTCCGCTTCTGGCGATGACTTCGTGGCTGGCTTCAAAAACGGCAAGCTGGGCATGACCTTGGAATATGGCTTCGCTTACATGAGCAAGGCCCTGAACGGCGACTTCGACTTCGAGGTTGACTGGGTTCCCATGCCCCGCGGCCCCAAGATGGACGTCAACACCGGCATGTGCGCTCTGACCGGCTGGGGCATCGGCATCACCTCCGCCAACCCCACCGCGGCTGCCAACTTCATCAAGATGTCCTGCGAGATGGAAGCTGAGTTCGCCAACACGAACAACACCGCCCTGTACGGCGCGGAGGCTGTTGCTGAGATGAACGAGCTGGCTGCCCGCAGCGTGTTCGTGCCGATCGGCATCGACAAGTACTGGGACAACAACCACACCGTGTTCACCGGCCTGCGCTCCAACGAGCCCGTTGTGAACTTCCTGACCATCGCTGAGGAGCAGGTGAAGTCCGGCTTCGAAAGCACCATGAGCAACTAATTCCAAAAAACAGCCAGCCGGCTCGGAGCAATTCGGGCCGGCTGGCATACGAAAAGAATGTAAATTCAGGAGGATGTGCCATGTTCATGAAGGAAAGAATCATTGCCTTCTGTGCTGCACTGCTGATGATGCTCCAGTGCTGTATTGCTGGCGCATCTGAATTGAAGAAGGAGCCGGATATGCTTCTGACCAATGAGCGTACCTGGGATATCCGCAACGCGCAGTATACCATCTTTGCCAAGCCTCCGGTGGGCTGGGTCGGAGATGTGATGCCCATGGTCGGTGATGAGGATTCCGGTGAGCTGCGTCTGTTCTATCTGCAGGACTGGCGTGACGGAAAGCCCACCTATCACCCGTTCCATTCCTTTACCACCAGCGATTTCGTGCATTACACCTACAATGGCGAGGATATCCCCGTCACAAACATCAGCCATTACGACATGGCACTGGGTACCGGCTCGGTGACGAAGGTGGGAGATACCTACCATGCCTTCTACACCGGCAACAATCCGCATTTCTACAATCAGGGCAAGCCCCGCGAGTACATCCGCCATGCCATCAGCACGGATGGATTGCAGTCCTTCGTCAAGATGGAGAAGGAGACCTTCACCATGGATCAGGATGATGGCTACAACCGCCATGATTTCCGAGACCCCTACCTGTTCTGGAATGAGGAGGGGCAGGAGTGGTGGCTGCTGATCACCGCTGTCAAGGACAATCGGGGCGTGGTTGCCCGCTATCGCTCCCAGGACCTGAATCATTGGGAGAAGATGGAGCCGCTGTGCGACATCCGCGGCGGCATCATGGAGTGCCCCGACCTGTTCAAATGGGGCGATTACTGGTATCTTGTGTATTCCACCGACTGGACAACCCGCTACCTGCGGGCTGAATCCCTCGAAGGACCCTGGTTGCATCCGCCGATGACTGCCTTTGACAGCCACGGCTTCTATGCCGCAAAGACCGGCGTGCTTAACGGCAAGCGCTACCTGTGCGGCTGGATCGGTACCCGCGGCGGTTACTCCGGCGAATTCAAGGACACCTCCGAATGGGATTGGGCCGGCAATCTGGCGGTGTTTGAACTTGTGCAGGATGAGGAGGGCTGGCTGAAGGTCAAGCTGCCCGAAACCATCCGCACGGCCTTTGGCGAGCCGGTTCCGATGACCTACAAGGTAATCGACGGCACTGCAGAGGCTCAGGAAAATGACATTATCATCATCGGCGACAAAAATGGCGGCGGCGTGACCTTCGGGAATCTCCCGGACGGGCCGGTGCTGATCAGCACGACAGTGGTGATCTCAAAGGATGCGCGTGCGGCGGGCTTCTTCTTCGGCGGCGACAATTTTATGAAGGCGCTGGCGGTGGAGCTGAACATGAAGCACGAGCAGCTCCGCTATGACAACAGCCTGGTTGCCCGTATGCGCTATGTGGCAGAGGCCTCATATATCAGCCGGGATATCAATACCAGCGAGCGCACCTATCAGCTGGATATTCTGATCGACAACGATATTGCGGTCTTCTTCCTGGATGGCCGTGAGGCGCTGTCTACCCGCATATATAAGATGCCGCAGATGCCCTGGGGGTTCTATGTGGCGGATGGCACAGCCGTTTTCCAGAATATCACCATGCGCATGCTCAAGGGATAAGGAACGAAGGACGGAAAAGGACATGACGATGCTCGAACGGGCAAACGCTTTTATTGCTGCCAACAAGGATCAGGTAAATCCTCGTTATCGCCCCCGTTTTCATGCGATTCAGCCCATTGGCTGGATCAACGACCCCAATGGATTCCACTTTGACGGCGAATACTATCACCTGTTTTATCAGTATTACCCCTACGCTGCCCATTGGGACAGCATGCACTGGGGTCACTGGCGCAGCAGGGATCTGGTGCACTGGGAGGACCTGCCGGTCGCGATGGCGCCGGATCAGCCCTATGACGCAGCGGGCTGCTTCTCCGGTACGGCCAAGCCGGACGGCAAGGGCGGCGCTTACATTCTGTACACCGGTGTGTCCAAGGATGAGACTGAAAAGGATATTCAGCAGCAGTGCCTTGCATATTTTGACGGCACAAGGATTGAAAAGTGTAGCCTGAACCCGGTCATTCCCTTTGAAATGCTGCCGGAAGGCTATGTGCGCCATGACTTCCGCGACCCTTGCCTGATCAAGGTGGCAGACGGCTGGCGGGCCATCATGGCGGCGGGGCACAAGGATGGTACCCGCCTGGTGTGCTGTTCCTCCAGGGATCTGGAAAACTGGACGTATGACGGCGCGTTTATGCCCACAGTCAGCCTGATGCCGGAATGCCCTGATGTGATTGAGTTGGACGGTAAGACGGTTGTATGGTACTCTTGCGTGGAATACGAGGGAGAATTGACGGACAATACCCGTCCCGTGGTGTACAGCGTGGGTGATATGAAGGACAACAGCACGCGCTTTGAGGGCTCCCCGCTGGCTGTGCTGGATCATGGTACGGACTGTTATGCCACCCAGAGCTGTGCAGGCCATGACGGACAGCAGATCTCCATCAGCTGGATGGCCTCCTGGAACAGTAAGTTCCCCACGGCGAAGCTGGGACATGGCTGGTCCGGCATGATGACGCTGCCCCGCGTGCTGCATCTGTGCGGCGACCGTCTGGTGCAGCAGCCTGCACCGGCGCTGGAAGGAGCCCGTCACAACGAGGTCAAGGCGGTGCAGACGGTGGATGCGGCCCATCCTGCAGTGCTGGATGTGTGCGCCAAGCATGCGGAGATCCAACTGGAAGCGGAGGTGTCTGCTGCCAGGACGCTCACCCTGGAGCTGATGCGCACCTGCGATGAAGCCGTCCGCCTCACCTGGGAGAACGATATGCTGACCCTGGATCGTACGACGCTTTCCCTGTGCAGCGACAGCGGGATGACCAGGACGATGTCCATGCCGCTGGTAGCAAAGGATGGCCGCATCAGCCTGCAGGTCTATGTGGACGCCTGTGCGGTGGAGGTCTTTGCAGAGGGAGAAACGATGACCGCGCTGGCTTTCCCGGTGGGAGAGGATTACGGCGTGGCCGTCAAGGCGGAAGGCAAGGCGGATGTGACGCTGACCTGCTGGGAGATCGCCTGAGAGATCGGAAGGGAGTGTTATGTATGGCCGATGTGGTTGCGCTGGGTGAACTGCTGGTTGACTTTGTGTGCAAGGAAACGGATGAGATCGGATATCCGACGCTGGTAGGCAAGCCTGGCGGCGCGCCCGGCAATTATCTGGCAGCGGTGAAGAAGTACGGCGGCTCCTGCGCGATGATCGGCAAGGTCGGCGAGGACGCCTTTGGCCGTCTGCTGTGCCAGACCCTTGCGGACGCCGGCATCGACCTGAGCGGCGTCATCCGCGCGGAGGACTGCTTCACGACAATGGCTTTCGTCACCCTGGATGAAACGGGCAACCGCCATTTCAGTTTTGCGCGTAAGCCCGGTGCGGATATCTGCCTGCGGTCGGATGAGGTCAATGAAGCTCTGATCCGGGATTGCAGGGTGTTCCATTTCGGCACCCTGTCCATGACGGACGATCCGGCCCGGGAAGCTACCCGGTATGCGATCCGCCTGGCAAAGGCGCAGGGCAAGGTGATTTCACTGGATCCCAACCTGCGCAAGCCGCTGTGGCCCAGTGAGGCTGCGGCGAAGGAAGCGATCGAATGGAGCCTGCATCAGGCAGATGTGGTGAAGATCAGTGATGAGGAGATCGACTTCCTGTGGGGCATTTCCCCGGAGGAGGGCGCGCAGAAGCTGCTTCGCGAATACGGTGTGTCCCTGGTATATGCGACGCAGGGTCCAAAGGGCTGCCATGCAGCGAACAAGTTGGGCTGCGTCACCGTGGAAACGCCCAAGGGCATCCATGCGGTGGATACCACCGGTGCGGGCGATATCTTCGGCGGCAGCGCCATGAGCCAGTTGCTGAAGACCGGCAAGCATCCTGGTGAGCTGATCGCGGAGGAGCTGAAGGACATTGTCCGGTTTGCCTGCTGTGCTGCGAGCCTGTCCACCCAGAAGCAGGGCGGCATTTCCAGCGTACCGGAGGAAGCGGAAGTGCGTGCTCTGGTGAATACAATGGCATAATCGCAGAAGCCCCAACCGGGAACCTGCATGTATGGGGCTCATCCGCAAGGACGGGTCCCTTTTGCATATCAATCAGTAAAGGAGCGTTGGCATATGAGCAAGCAGGAAATCTTCTACACATCCCCCAATGGTGCGGGCGGCGATATCATTCCCTTTTATGATAATGGGGAGTACCGGCTGTTCTTCCTGGGCAAGGGCTGGACCTGCGTCAGCACAAAGGATCATCTGCACTTTCACGATGAATACAAAACCGGTATCTATGGCGGTACGGGCTCCGTGCTGAAGGTGGACGGCGTGTACCACATGTTCTACTGCAAGTTTACCTTCCACCCCTACATGCGCCAGTATGTCTGCCATGCCACCAGCGAGGATATGGTCAATTGGGTGGAGCATCCTGCGGAGACCTTCCAGCCGGATGATGTGATCTACGAAATGAGCGACTGGCGCGATCCCCACGTCATCTGGAACGAAGAGGAGCAGTGCTGGTGGATGCTGCTGGCGGCCCAGGCCAAGGGCAAGGGCAAGACGATGCGCAAAGGCTGTGTGGGTCTGTGTACCTCCAGGGACTTGACACACTGGGAGATCCAGCAGCCGCTCTATGCACCGCAAACCAACCAGAGCGCCAGCGAATGCCCGGACATCTTCCGGTGGGGAGATTGGTGGTATCTGAGCTACTCAGTGTACACTGATCGGTTTGTGACGCTCTACCGCAAGGCTCGCTCTCCCCGCGGGCCCTGGATCACCCCGGATGTGGATACCTTCGACACCCGCTGCTTCTATGCCGCCAAGCACGCCACTGATGGTGCGGAACATCTGATGTACGGCTGGAATCCCACGCGCGAAAAGAACCTGTGGGATTTCAATCCCCAGAAGTACCCCGGGCAGGATTATAACACCTGGGACTGGGGCGGAACGATGATTGCCCATAAGCTGATCCAACAGGAAAACGGCGACCTGTCCGTTACTGTGCCTGAAGCAGTGGATGCAGCCTTCACCGAGCCTGTCGGGCTGAAAATGACTCCCTTGAACGGCAGTTGGCAGCTGGGTGCAGACGAAGCCGAGGTGGATTCCCCTTATGGCTATGCCAGCCTGCTAATGAACCGGGTGCCGGAGTGCTGCAAGCTGGAAATGACGGTCCGCTTTGATAAAGCGCCCCGGGAATTCGGTGTGGCGCTGCAGGTGGATCAGGACTTTGCAATGGGTTACTATCTGAACTTCGAGCCTAAGCGGAACCGCGTGCAGTATAAGACTGGCCTGAGAATGTACGAGGACGGCGGCAAAATGTTCCCCTACGAAGTGGAGCAGGAGCGGCCTATCAAATGGGAAGCAGGCCGTGATTATAAGGTCCGTATCTTTGTGCAGGGGTCGATCCTGCTGCTGTATGTGGACGATCAGATTGCCTTGGGCACCCGTATGCTGGACAGGAGCGGCAAGCAATTCGGCCTGTTTGTGTCCGACGGCAGCGCATCCTTTAAGCAGATCCGTCTGTGGGAATGATCAGGAGGGAATATCATGGCACAGATGCATTGTAATTTTTTCTCCTACTCTCTGGGCTACCCGGTAGATATTGAGGTGACGCTGCCGTCTTTCACGTCCTGCAACCTGCATTTGCCCCACACCCACGCGCTGCCGGGAAAATTCCCGGTGCTGTATCTGCTGCATGGGCATGGCAATGACTATCAGACATGGCTGCGCTACACCAGCGCAGAGCGCTATGCGGAGGAATACCGCATGGCCGTGGTGACCTTCTCCTGCCACAACAAGGCCTACCAGAACGCTCCTCTGGGGGAGAATTTCTATGACTTCCTCAACGAGGAACTGCCGGAGTTTGTGGAAAACTACTTCCCCGTTTCCGACAAATCTGAGGAGCGCTACATTGCGGGCCTGTCTATGGGTGGATACGGCGCGCTGCTGCACGGGCTGACCAATCCCGGCAAATATCGTGCCATCGGCGCATTTTCTCCCGGTATCCCGGCAGAAAATGCAGATCCTGATCTGAACAGGATCGCCCGGTTCAATCTGTTTGATGTAACCTGCAAGGCGCTGGCTTCCGGGGAAAAACTGCCGGATCTGTTCATGTGCATCGGCGATGGGGATTTCCTCTACGAGCGGGTGACAAGCTACCGCAAGGCTTTCCTGGACGGGTGGACGGCATCCCGCTGCCGGTATGATGACATTCCCGGCTATGAACATGAATTTGCCTTCTGGGATAAGGAACTGGTGGAATTCTTGGAGTGGATCCGCCGGGAGGATGCGTACAGCAAAATGGGCAAGAACAAGGTGTAAGGCAATACCGCACAAATGAGTTGGTGCGGTGGCGAATGCATTTTTCGTCAGATGCAATTGCAGATTTTGAAGGTTTACTGGCGGTAAATCGAGAAGTCTGCAAGCAGCAGATGGCGGAAAAGGCATCGCCAACGCTGCCAACGAATTGTGCGGTATTGCCGTAAAAATATGAACCGCTGCTTATGCCTCGGCGGCACAGGCAGCGGTTCTTACGATACGGTTCAGAAGACTTCAATGCGGGAGTTAAGCTTGATGGTTCGTTTGGTTGCGTCAGGATTCTGCATACGGTCAAACAGCAGCATACACAGGGAGGATGCGATCTGCTTGCGGCTAACGTTGAACGCTACGAGCATTTTTTCGTTAATAACCAGATCATGGGTGGTCTCAAACACTACAAGCCCGGAGTTTTCCGGCAGCGTGATTTGCTCATCCCGGACGGCATTCATCAGCTGAATGGCGATCATGGCATTGGCACAGACGAACACCTCGGGAATATCCAGCGAACGAAGTGCACGTCGGTAGGAGTCCGGCTGATGCATCAATTTGTCCGAAGTGAGGATGGAGTGCTTTTCATGGCTGCTCAGTCGGAAATCGGCCAGTGCAAGGCGGAAATAGTCATATCGGTTGCGGAAACCGGCACAGTGGTCAGGATCTCCAACAAAGCCAAACCGGGTATATCCTTTCTGGTAGAGCGTTTCAATAGCAACATACAGCCCTCGCTCCCCCTGCAGGACAATATCAAAGGGGATTTCGATGTCATCGGTGTCAATGGCGCAGTCAAAGAATACACAGGGCTTGCCGCATTCCACGATCCTCCGGACATAGTCGTGATCCAGCAGCTCCAGACCGATTACGCCGTCTGCCGACTGCAGCAGGGAAGGAATTACACCACGCCGGATTTCCTCGGGGGACATATACTGCATGGTGATCGTGACGCCCCGGGCTCTGGCAAGATGCTGCAGCTGTAGGTTCAGCGGCCCGAAGAAGGAGCTGATCAGCTGGTGATCCTTGCAGATCAGAAGGATGGTGGAGGGTTCCGTGGGCTGCAGCCGCGTCACATGGGAGCCCATCATCTTATAATTCATTCGGACGGCCTGATCCAGCACGCGCTGGCGGGTTTCATTGCTAATGCCGGCACTGCCGTTCAGGGCTTTGGATACCGTATTGCGGGACAAGCCTAAAGCATTGGCGATGTCGGCAATGCTGACTCTGTTGGACATCGTGAAAGCAACCGCCTTTCTTCTCATTGGAAGGAAAAAGAAAAACTGGAAGAGCATATCAAGTATACCATTTGCAACGATTGATTGTCAAATGTAACGCGGATGCAATATTATTGAGTACATTTGCCCCATGTACAGTGCAGAAAGAAAGCCATGGAGGGGATATGGTGGAACAGTGGCGGCCAATCAAACAGAAGTTTGATGAAATGTATGAAAGGTTCATTGAACACATTGAGCAGCGGGGTGTTGAGATCCCGGACAGTGGGATTCTGGCTGGTCCGGTTTGCCCCGTCAGGCCGATGATCGAGGCTGGTCAGATCCGTTGGCGGGACATGGGGTGGGACAACGCCCATTTCCCGTTGGATTATCGTCTGTTGATGCAGAAGGGCATTCCTGGGATCATCGCATGTGCCAGCGAACCGCACCAGGACTTGACACCCACGCAGCAGATGTACCGGGCGCTGATTGCCGATTGCTGGATCAGAATTCGGGAATATGTCCGCCAGCATGGGGAGGCTGCACTGTCCAGGGCGGCAGAGAGGCCTGCGGAGGCTGATCGATTGAAGCGAATGGCCTTCAACTGCCTGGAACTGACCAGCCATGCCCCGGAAACCTTTGAGCAGGGGTTGCAGCTGTTCTGGTTCATCTGGAGGCTGAGAAGCAACTTTACCTCCTGTATCGGGCGCATGGATGTGCATCTGCAATCGTTGTATGAGCTGGATGTGCCGCAACGGATCAGCCGGGAAGAAGCGTTGGCGCTGCTGTGCGAGCTGTGGGAGAAGCTCAATGCGGTGTACGCAGGCGATACGCTGATGAATCTGATGCTTGGTGGTGTGGATGCAGAAGGAAAGGATGTGTCCAGCGACCTGTCGGTGCTGATCATGGAAGCGACGATGCGGGTTGCCCGGCCGGAACCACATATCAACGTGCGCATCCATGCAAACAGCCGGGCGGACTTCCTGGATGCAGCAGCCCGGCTGATCGCCATGGGCCAGGGGCAGGGTGTGCTTTATTATGACGAGAACATCATCCCAAACCTGGTTGCCAGAGGGGTGCCGCTGGAATATGCCCGGCAGTATGCCAATGACGGCTGCACAGAAATCACCTTTGACGGCCTCAGCGGCATCTGGTTCTGGCAGATGGAGTCTGTCAAGAGCCTTGAACTGGCGCTGTTCCGCGGCCAGGAGAACCCCAGTACGCCCTTCAACCCCTATACGAAATGGGCACATTTCCAGAAACCAAGCGTGTACCGCACACGCCTGACGCTCGGCCATGACAGCGGCGATTTTGCCCGGATGACCAGCTTTGACGAGGTATATGCAGCTTTCCTGGATCAATACGGTTATCAGATCGACCGCTATATGGATGTACTGGCCCGGGAAGTTCTGAAGAATGCGGCGGAGGATGTGTTTCACACATCTCCCATCGTGGCGGGCTTAAATGAGATAACCCTTGATACCGGCGTGGATCCCATGCGGGGCGGCTGGGCGGTAGAGAATTATCAGCTGCTGTCAGGCTCCATTCCTACGCTGGCGGATGCTCTGTATGCTATTCGAGAGGGCGTTTTTGAACGCGGTCTGTGCACGATGAAAGAACTGATCCATGCGCTGAGCGTGGATTTTGAGGGGTTTGAAGACCTTCGCCTTGCTTTGAAGAAGCTGCCAAAGTTCGGCAATGATGTCGATGCGGTGGATCAGCTGGCAGCAGACCTAGCAGCTTTCTTCTGCGACCGTGTGGAAAACTATCCTACGCCGCTGGGCGTCAAGCCTCTGCCGGGCATCTACAACATTGATTTCAACACTTTCGCAGGGTCTGTCGGCGCTACGCCGGACGGCCGCAAGGGCGGAGATCTGATTTGCGAACACTATTCACCTACGCCGGGCAATGCGAAAAACGGGCCGACTGCTGTCATTCAGTCGGCCGCGAAGGCAGATCTGAAGCGGGGTTGTGCGTCCTCACCCTTGTATCTGGTGCTTCCCCGGGGCCTTGGTGCGGTGGACGCCAAACTGATCCGGCAGATGATGAAGGGCTGCGGTGAAGCCGGTTTGCCGGTGGTCAGCATCTCCATCTATGACAAAAGCGCGCTGGAGGACGCCCTGCTTCACCCGGATAAGCATGAAGACCTGGTCGTAAGGGTGTGGGGCTTCAATGCGCGCTTCATTGATCTGGATGAAGGCCTGAAACGTCATGTAATGAGCCGCATCCTGTAAGGAGGAAGATATCATGGGCCTTGTAATGGATGTTCAGCGTTTTTCGCTGCACGACGGGCCTGGCATCCGGGCAACTGCCTTTCTGATGGGCTGCAACCTGCGCTGCCGGTGGTGTCATAATCCGGAAAGCTGGCTCATGACCCAGAGGATGCTATTCTACGGGAATCGATGCAGACAATGCGGAAACTGTGTGCCATTGTGCCCCAAGGGGGCGCATTGCTTTGATGCTCAGGGACATCATATCAACCTGCAGCTCTGCATAGGCTGCGAAAAGCTGGAGCAGTGTGCATCGTGCTGTCCCGTGGAAGCCATGATGGTATGCGGGCGTGAATATACGCCGGAGGAGCTTGTCAGCCTGCTGGCCAGGGATCGCATCTTCTACGGAGAGGATGGCGGTGTAACCTTTTCCGGCGGTGAAGCGATGCTGCAGGAGGAATTTCTGCTACATTGCCTGATGCTCTGTAAGGCGCAAGAATTGCACATCTGCGTGGATACAGCTGCAAATGTTCCCCAGGACAGCATCCGGCGCATTGCTGCGTTATGCGATCTTTTCCTGATTGACCTGAAGGCGATGGACGAAGCGCGTCATCAGCGGCTGTGTGGTACGGACAACCGGCAGATTCTGAAGAATATTCGACTTTTGGGGGAAATGGGGAAACCAATCTGGATACGGATTCCGCTGGTGCAAAGTGAAAACACGCAGCCAGAGGAACTGCATTCAATGGTGGATTTCCTCATGGAGATACCCACTGTCCAGCAGGTGGATCTGTTTCCTGTCATAAATCATGCGCAGGATAAGTATCGGGCGCTCAACCTCGAAGATGAACGCTTCAACGAAGGAACCGATGGGCATCTGTTGGTTGAAAATGCACGGCTGACACTGCAGCAAAGAAGCGACAGAAGACTGAATGTGCGCATCTTGCTATAATCAGGGAGAGCCGGCCCGAGCTGTGTTATATCATGCATATCAGCACCGCCTAGTTGATCTTTGGAATCATGCTGATCAGGGGAGCAAAGACCTAAAAATCTTTCGACACGTAATATCATAGGCTTGATACTGTTCCCGCTTTGCGGTCATCAATTCGCGGATATAATCTTCCATGAATTGAAAATCAGGTTCCCCATCATCAGTCACAGGAAGCATGACTCGCATCTTTTTAATACGGATGTCGTTTATTTCGCGGTTGAAATTGAAATTTGAGCCTTGCTGCTCCAAAACTGTAATCAGGAACAAGTAAATATACTCATTTGCTTCTTTACATTCAAGACTCGTAATATGGTCGCTCGCCACAAACGCAAATGGCTCATAGAACGCGGTACCAACACTTCCGCTATTGGCAAGGCTGATGCAATTCTTAAACACTCGCGTTCCCTCAGTTGCTTCTATGTAATCATCGACACCATTATTATTGGCAGTGGAGGACACATAGGGCACTATACCCGGAATGTGGTCTGCATTTTTTAATCGTTTTCCTCGCTGGATATTCTGAAATATTTCAGGGACAGCAAAATCCTTCCAGTCTCGTTCATCAAGCTTCACCATTTGCGGCACCCCCTGTGAACAGGTATGCTGTCCCAGATCAGCTTTGTCCTCAATGACAATAACAAAGTCGTTTACAACAGCAACATACTCCGGAAACCCAGTCTTTCCGGTCCCTCTTTTGGAGGCAGAAGAAAGGGCCTCGCCAATCTCCTTAACATCGCTTCCCTGTGGCGTGTATTGAATGCCGCATTTATCGAGTTGACCGGCTACCCATAAATCGGTCTTTACTTCTCTCTTTGACATGTTAATCACCAATCCTTATCCGTACATCTCAATCGAATATCGGTCATCTACAGAATGTTAGTTGCAGACTCCGCCGCCCCCAAGAACATCACATCATAAATCGGCAAATACGTGATCTTTCCATTTGTCGTAATCTCGCGGGCATTCGACAGAACAAAAGCCTTTTTCACATGATAATCATCATTTTTCACAAAGTTATTCAGCGCGCTGTGAACGGTGTAATCCTTGCCGGACTTCACCTCAATGGGAACGGCGGAGAGGCTGTCATAATCATCAATCAGATAATCAACCTCGCCTTTGCTGCGGTTATCGTAATAGTACAGGTTGAAGCCATGGGCGATCAGTTCGCTGGCAACAACGCTTTCATAGACCGATCCAAGGTTGATGCTCCGCTCATCTTCCAGAATCGCACGGATATTGTTGCCGTACAGGATAGCGGTCAAAATTCCGACATCGTTCAGATACAGCTTCAGCAGGTTTTTACCGGAGGATTCAATCAGAGGGAAGGTCGGTGTTGAGATGGCTTGCACGTTTAACGCAATGCCTGCGCTGATCAAATACTCGAATTCATCCTCATAGTTGGCGAAGGTGCTGCCCTTTTTGCCTTCGATCCGCTGCGCGACCACGCGCTTCTTTTTGTTTTCCAAGTTGGAGGGAATTTGATCGTAGATCCGACGGATTTTCAGCTTGTTCTCCTCATCGTACTTGGAAGCGTCAGCCGCATAGTAATCGTGAATCTCGCGCTGGATTTCCCGCACGGCCTGGATATTCTTCGTGTCCAGATAAGCATTAACCGCAGCCGGAAGCCCACCCACCAGAAGGTAACGCTTGAAGGTGTCCATGATCTTCGCATGCATACGGCAGCTCGGGCAAGGATAGCGATTACTTGCAGATTGCCAAATCATCGGATCACGGCACGATCTACGCCACGCCGCACTATTTAGACGGGTTCACGGTCTACTGCCTGGAGCATAATTCTGTTCATCCTGCCGCATATCGCGCAATGGCTGCTCATCAGGCTTGCGGTACTAAACAGCGTTTTGAAGGAGTTTGTTCGGTCATAAGCGGCGGATGGTGCAAGGGCAGGAGTAGTGAAAAGCTCCTGCCCTTTTCTTGCCCTTTTCATGTCATGACGCTTTGGAGCGTATGTCTTGCTTCATTTGCCCAAACCAAGTATAATACCTATATGCACAACAGAAAGCGGTGATTGTGATGTCAGATGAAATCAAGCGCGATGAGGCTATCAAGCAGTTTGAGCAAAAAGCGATACGCACTGCTTGGGACGAGAAGCAAGAGGAATGGTATTTCTCTGTTGTGGATGTTGTCGGCGTTCTGTCCGATAGCGCCGATCCAACCGATTATCTCAAAAAGATGCGCAAACGCGACGAGCAGTTGGGAAGCTACATAGGGACAAATTGTCCCCAGGTAGCGATGCGGACAGCGAGCGGAAAACTGCGGAAAACGCTGGCTGCCACTACTGAACAGCTTCTGCGCATTATTCAATCCATCCCTTCGCCTAAAGCCGAGCCTTTCAAGCTATGGCTCGCTCAGGTAGGCCGTGATCGGATCGAAGAAACCATTGATCCTGAGTTAAGCATCGAGCGCGCCTTTGAAACCTATATCAAGAAAGGCTATACAAGGGAGTGGATTTATCAACGGCTGTTATCCATTCGTGTGCGCAATGAGCTGACAGGCGAATGGGACGCGCATGGCGTGAAGAAGGGCGTTGAGTACGCGATTTTGACCGATGAGATCTCCCATGCATGGTCGGGCATGACCACCCGTCAGTACAAAAACTTGAAGGGGCTTAAAAAAGAGAACCTGCGTGACAACATGAGTACAACCGAAATCGTGCTCAACATGCTTGCCGAAGTGAGTACAACCGAAATCTCCAAAGCCTCGCAGCCCCAAACCTTTGAGGAAAACCGAACCGTCGCGCGGAAGGGTGGTAAGATCGCGGGAGATACCCGTCAAGCCATTGAGGAACGCACGGGCAAGTCCGTCATCACGTCCAAAAACGCGGCTGATTTTCAACGCTTGCTTTCTGATGTGCTCGAGGATGTCGGCTCGCTTCCCGATTCACCTGACAAAAACAAGTAAAACAACGCGAACAGAATACCGGCATACTCAATCGGCAGTCCTTCGGGGCTGCTTTTTTCGTAGGAGGAATCTCAATGCGGCCACGAACGAAGCAAAGCGTTGCGTGTTTGGGCGCAGACCATCCATGATCGGGAGGGCAGAAAAAACAGCCCCGAATCATGGAGGATTGAGAATTTGAGGAGAACAGGAGCAAATATGAGGCGGGAGGATCATCCTCTCGCCCCCATATGACCTTACATCTGATGCTCATTGACCCATGCCAGCACGTCCTCGTATTTCATGGTTCCTGACGCAACGCCTAAGCCCACTTTGACAACATCCTCGTTGCCGCAGTTGAGATGTATGCCGTTTACCTCAAGGAACGTTAGCATCGCGTACATGCCAATACGTTTGTTTCCATCCACAAAGGCATGATTGGCGATGAGGGCATAGCCGAGCCTTGCGCCCTTTTCCTGCTTGCTTGGGTATAGCTCCTGACCGTCAAAGCTGGCGTAAATGCTCTCGACGGCGCTTTCCAGCAGTCCCCTGTCGCGCAGACCGTCTGAACCGCCCGTCTGAGCAATCATCAGTTGATGCAGCAAAAGCACTCGTTCCGTGCTGAAACGGATCATTGCGCCAATTCCTCAAAGGCCGACTTGAATTTTTTCATGATGCGTGCGGCCACCACGTCGATCTTTTCATCGTCCGTCATGTCAAAAAGCGGCGAACGCTCCATGTCGATCAGCAGGTATTTGGGCCTGTTGTTCTTAAAGACGACCGCCTGTCCATTGGCGTCGGCGATCCTTGTGACGCGCGAGAAATTCTGGTTGGCTTCCGTCATTGAAACAATGGCGTTGGTGTTAATCATCATTTGGCATCCCTCCATCCATAGTATACCACGCGGGATAGGATTGATTCAACCTATTTGGAAAGGAAATGTTTATGCGAAAATTGGTCATAGCTGAAAAACCCTCGGTCGCCCGTTCCATTGCCGCCGTGATCGGCGCGGAGCAAAAGCGCAACGGCTATTTGGAGGGCAACGGGTATCTCGTATCATGGTGCGTCGGGCATTTGGTGGAGTTGGCGCAGGCCAGCGTCTATAACACGCAATACCAAAAGTGGCGCAGGGAGGACTTGCCCATCATCCCCAACCCGTGGCAATACGTCGTTTCCGAAGGGACAAAGCAGCCATTCGCCATTCTGAGCCGCCTGATGAACGCTCCCGACGTGGAAAGCATCATCTGCGCGACGGATGCGGGACGCGAGGGCGAGCTGATTTTCCGTCTTGTCTACGAACAGTGCGGCTGTCATAAGCCCGTGCAGCGCCTGTGGATATCCTCCATGGAGGAAGCCGCCATTGCGGACGGTTTTCGCAATCTCAGGCCGTCTGCTGATTACGACGCGCTCTATCAGGCGGCGCTATGCAGAGCGCGGGCGGATTGGCTCGTCGGCATCAACGCCACGCGGCTGTATTCCACGATGTACCATCAGCTGCTCAACATCGGGCGCGTCATGACCCCCACGCTTTCCATGCTTGTCACCCGTGAAGCGCAAATCTCCGCGTTCCAGCCTATGCCGTTTTACACCGTGCGCCTGGACTGCGGCTCGCTGATCGTGGAAAGCCAGCGCATTGCTGACCATGCGGAAGCGGAGCATATCGCCGCCCGCTGTGATGGCAGGGAAGCTCGCGTCGCTTCGCTGGAAACCAAAGCGCAGATGGAAAAGCCGCCCAAGCTCTACGACCTGACCAGCCTCCAGCGGGAGGCGAACCGTCTGCTGGGATATACCGCGCAGCAAACCTTAGACTACCTGCAAGCCCTGTACGAGAAGCGTTTAAGCACCTACCCGCGCACAGATAGCCGCTATCTTACCTCGGATATGGCGGACAGCGTACAGGCGCTTGTTGGCACGACCGCAAAGGCGCTTCCGTTTGCCGGCGATATGCCCGTTGCCCGTCATGTCGGGCAGGTCATCGACAACAAGAAGGTCAGCGACCATCATGCGCTCATACCAACCGCTGCAATAAGCAATGCCGCGTTGTCGGCACTTCCTGCCGGAGAGCGAAGCATTCTCACGCTGCTCATGACCCGTCTGCTCTGCGCCGTGGGCGATCCGCACCGCTTTGATGAAACCACCGTAACTGCGGAATGCGAGGGCATTTCATTCTCCGCAAGTGGCAAAGCCGTGACTGATATGGGCTGGAAAGCCATTGACAAGGCGTATCACGGTATGCTGAAAAGCGCGGTGAACGACGATGCTACCTCATCCCCAGCGCTTCCCGTACTGAACGATCAGATGAGTTTCATCCCCGTCAGCGCGTCTGTCAAAGCGGGACAGACCACACCGCCCAAGCATTACACGGATGTGCTACTATCTGATTGTAGCACATGGATATTACAGAGGAAAGGAGTAAGAGGATTTGCGAAGGGTAAAATCAACCAAAGGCCCGGGTATAACAGCTCTGTATGAGCGACTGTCAAGGGATGATGATAACTCCGGAGACAGCAACAGCATTGTGCATCAAAAGCAGATGCTTGAAGAATACGCCCAGAAGAATGGATTCACGAACTGTGTCCATTTCACTGATGATGGCTGGTCCGGTGCCACCTTTGATCGTCCCGCCTGGAAACGTTTGATCGAAGGAGTTCAGAACGGCGAGATCACAGCTGTTATCGTTAAGGACATGAGCCGAGTTGGACGCGACCATTTACAGGTTGGTATGTTTACCGATGTGCTCTTTCCGGAGAAGGATGTTCATTTTCTGGCTATTTGCAATAACATCGACAGTGATCATTCAGAGACCAGCGAATTTGCTCCTTTTCTCAACATCATGAACGAATGGTTTGTCAGAGATACGAGCAAAAAGATTCGATCTGTCATGAGGTCGAGGGGCTCTTCCGGTAAGGAACACCTTAACAGCAATACCCCTTATGGATATCAGAAGGCCCCTGATGACCCCAAGAAGTGGATCATTGATCCCGAAGCAGCTTCTGTAGTCAGGCGAATCTTTCAGATGACGATTGATGGCATGGGTCCAACAACGATAGCCAGGATTCTTTCAGAGGAAAAGATTGAGAGGCCGTCCTACTATCTTGCGAAGCGAAATCGAGGTACGCACCAGGCAAACTGTCGATTGGATAAAGCATATGATTGGACGAGTACCACAATCGCCCAAATCATTTCCACGAAAGAGTATGCCGGTTATACCGTGAATTTCAAGACCTTCACAAAGTCTTATAAGGACAAGAAGCCGAAGAGAACAACAGCCAGTCAGCAAGCTCATTTTCCAGGCACGCAGGAGGCAATTGTGGACGAGGAAACGTGGAGGCTCTGTCAGGTGTTGCGTGAAACCGTGCGCAGGCCATCGGAATCAATGGGAGCAGCCAATCCGTTGACGGGTAAAGTCATTTGCGCGGATTGCGGTCAACCTTTGTATAACCACCGCTACCGTGGCACTCGGCAACATACATACTATCTTCGAAGCGGTGAAGTGAAGTATGCTGATGCCAATAGCGATTACTATGCTTGCTCTACCTACAACAACACTCGGCAGACTTCCCATATCAGCTGCACACCGCATACTGTTCGGACTTATATCCTTGAGGGTGTATTGCTGGATGCGATCCGAAGCACCTGTGAGTATGTCGAGATCAATGAGGAAGAGTTCGTGCGTCAGGTTAATCAGAATGCGGAAGGAGCGATAGACGGCCAGCGTAAAGCTCTTCAAGCAAGCGTTCGCAGCCATCAGACGAGATTGCTTGAACTGGACAATCTGGTTAAAAGAATCTATGAGGACAATGTCAGAGGCAGACTTCCGGATTCCACCTTTGAGCAGATGCTGGACAGTTTTCAAAAAGAGCGGGATGACATCAGCAGAGTTCTGCAAAAAGATACAGCTGATCTGGATGCCCTGAGCGCCAAGTTATCTAACTCTGTGAGTTTTATCAAGCTGGTTAAGAAGTATAGGGATTTCTCTTCTCTGACACCAGCGATGATTAACGAGTTTGTCAGCAAGGTGATTGTCCATGAAGCCACAGGTGTTGGAGCTGAACGAACAAGAGAAATCGAGGTACACCTGAATTACATCGGGCAGTTTACTCCACCTGTCGAGCCTGTTGTCCTCACAGAAGAAGAGAAAAAGGCCATGGAAGAGCGAGAAGAAAAGTTGAAACGCAAACGCGCTTCTAATCGCAAGTATGCTGCGCGAATCCGAGCGGAAGAAAAAGAACGCCGAACGCAAGCCGCTGAGAAAAAGGCCGAGCAGAAAAAAGAACTGCTTCAAAGTGTGCGAGATCAGTTCCTGTCCGGAACCACAGCACAACCTCAAGACACCATGGACGGAACCAAATCAAACACAGCGTGAACGATCTTCCCAATATGACAATCAATAAGGAGGCAAGATTATGAAGACCATTCTTTACGCCCGAACCGCCACACCGGACCTCGACCGCATCCGCAGACAGATCGGTAACCTCATGGCCTTTGCTACGAGCAATGGCATCACAAACCTACAGTGCTTTACTGACGATGGGTATCCTGCCCATGACTATGACCGTCAAGGCTTCAAGCACCTGTGGGCAGCTATGCAGGCTGGTGAAATCAGTACCATCATCGTGACGGACGTTTCCCGCATCGCCAGAGATCCTCTCGCGTTCAAGACCTTCACCGATCAGGTTCGGAAGAGGAACATCCGGTTCATTGCTATCATGGAGAAGATCGACATCCTGCCGATGCACATCCATGATGATAGCAATGGCTTGGACTACACGCTGAATGGAGATTACTATCTGCCTGACATCATTGATGAGGCTATAGAAGATCACCGGCTCCTTGGTAAATGGGGCGTGATGCGGATGGACTACCTCAAGGAACACCACCCTGGCGTTTACACCAACATGCTTCTGAATGGCAGTTTGCACTCCCATCTTGCAGACATTGAAGAACATGCTCGTGAAAGGCATGAGCGCATCGTCAGACAGATGGCACACGCAGAGGGTGTCAACGAACAACTGAAGACGCTTGACCAGATGGCATGGGTCGGCAGAATGAACAACATTGCTGCCCGTGCCGATGAGATCATCAGGGATGAATTGATCTTCAATTAAGACGAAAATCCCTGATTCAGACCTAACCAATTCCGGCTCCGGTGAGATATGGGTACACCTACCGCACTTCCACCGGAGCCTGGAAAAGGCAGACCCAGACCGGACATTTTCACCAAAGAATCGATAACGGAGGCTTTTATGAGTATCCTGCTGAAAATCATCAAGCTGCCCTTAAAGATCATCGCCATGCCAGCTGCGTTGTGTCTGTTGATCTGCCATCTGGTCTGTGCTGTACTGATCGGCATCGGTTCCTTCTTCACAAATCTGGCTTCAAGCCTGTTCCTTTTCGGAGCTGCTGTCGAGTGGATTGCCAGTGCTCCTGATGCGATGGCTTACCAATGCCTGGGGCTGGGGCTGTTCTTCCTAATAGCCCCATACTTAGCAAACTGGATTGTTGGAAAAGTCGCAAACCTGCTGTATAATATTATTGGGTTTATTTCGTGGTAACGGAAGTAGAACACCCAGCAAGGAGAGATCACAAGGAACATGTTCGAGCATGAAATACTTGCACTGATTGCCAAGAAACATGAGGGCGGTTATTGGGATTTTAAGCGAGAATGGTATACCGCTGATCATGTGTCTGATCTATTGCATGACATCATTTGCATGGCGAACAATCTTCTGTGGCGTGACGCATATATCATCATCGGCGTTGATGAAGAAAGGGATTACGCCATTACTGATGTTAGTGCAGACCCAAACAGAAGAAATACTCAAAATATGGTAACCTTCCTACGCGATAAGCAATTTGCTGGACAGATACGTCCTGAGATTGAGGTACAAAGTATTCAGCTTACGGCAAATGGTATAGTTGATGTAATCGTGATAAAGGAGTCAAGGTTTACTCCTTTTTACTTGACCAAGCGTTTTCAACAGTTATCCCCTTACCATATCTATACCAGAATACAAGATACGAATACGCCCGTGGATAGCTCCGCTGATCTTCACATTGTCGAGCGTCTTTGGAAAAATCGATTCAGTTTGAACCTTCCGGCAAAGAGACATGCTCAAGCACTTCTTGCTGATCCAGATAGTTGGGAAACAGAAGAAGTGTTTCAATGCAGTTTCTATCACTCTGTGTTCCCTGAGTTCAAAATCTCGTATGAATATTTGGATGATCGAAATGGATATGAATATTACTTATTCAGCCAGGTTAATTCAAACCCTCATTGGTACGAGGTTCAATTATTCTGCCATCAGACCGTACTCTTCTCTTGCATTGGTATTTCACTTGATTCGGATGCCACATTTACTCCTTGCCCTGAAACAGGCTTTATCCATGAACGCGATTATCACCCACTAAAATTCTGTTATTTTGTCAAGGGGACAATGCGGTATATTCTTCATGAGTTTTTCTTCCACAAAGAAACTTCCAGAGAAGCATCTTATGCCAATTCACGTTTTATGGAATGCATATTGCTTTTTGAAAGTGAATCAGAAAAAGATGAATTCATGGACTATGCAGATTCTTGCTTCGCCAATTACGCTGATGTTGAAGTACGGCTTCCGTATTTTTCCGAAGAAAATTCATGTTATGCCGAAGATTATAGAACGGCATTGATAGCACAGAGGATTCTTGTTGATTACCGAAAGGTGGTAAATGGCGAATATGACGATATTGGAATTGAGTCAGACAATCGAAAAACTGATTCCGACAACTAAAGCAACTCCTGTTCCAGAAGCAAATCAGATTATCGTATCTTTCGACAATCGTTCAGGGATAGAAGTCTCACTACTTACTCCATATATGCAAAACTACCTTTATCGGGGTCAATTAGATAGAGCTGATCTTGCCGAATTGCTATTAAGTATAAGGCGAATTGCAAATGCCTAATAATGCCATTTCAACAAACGAAAACAGCGACAGTTTCGAACTGCCGCTGTTATTTGTTTATCTCCATCCAAGGGATTCTTCGTTATGTGTAAGGAAATCGGTAAATACTGCGTCTATAACGGGAACGGAAACCGAATTGCCAAATTGCTTGTAGGCGTATCCGGGATCAGGATTCACGATGAAGCTATCTGGGAAGCCTTGCAAGCGAGCACATTCTCTTGGAGTGATCCTACGAGGACGATTGTTTTGAATCACTCCAAGGCGGTTACAATCTGATGATGTAAGAGTGATAGCGATGCTGTTGGGATCAAGGAATTTGAAAACCTCAAACGACATGTTGCCACAGACAGGATTATACTTGCCGTTTTCTTCCTTCAAATATCCTTTGCTTGACAGGGATTCGATCACCATCAAAATATCGTCGTCCGTGTAGAAAGTTTTGATTTGATCCAGCGTGAGTTTCTTTCCGTCCTGCTCCTTGCCGAAAATCGGCTTGCGTCTATTCGCAATCAAGAGATTCATAAAACGGATTTCCGCAGGAGAGCATTCACCCTTTTTGCCGAGTTCCCATGAATGGAGCGACTGTCCACCACGGTAATCAATAAGGCGATATCCGTGTAGTTTGGTTAGGTCATCGCCAACTACTCGTCTTAATTGATCCTCGAACGTCTTTGAACAGTAGTACTCTTCTGGAACATCAGTTTCCAAAATATCTCCAACAGTTCTGTTAGGGAATTCTTTGTTTTTGACAAATGCTAACTGCTCAAAGCTCTTTTTAAAGGCATGTGAATCAGCAGAACCCAAATTCGTCACAAGAGACATCTTTGTTTCCGCATCCCGAATACCGAGGATGTAAAGACGGACGCGATTTTGAGGAACGCTAAAATCTGAGCTATTCAGCAGAAGATCATAGGTGCCATATCCCAGATCGTGCAACTTACCCATGATGGTTTGGAATGTACGGCCTCCATCATGAGTATATAAGCCGCGCACATTTTCAAGCAAAAATGCCTTTGGCTTATATGCTGAAATTAGCCTTTCAACTTCAAAGAAAAGAGTTCCTCTGGTATCACCAAATCCCATGCGCTTACCTGCATATGAGAACGGTTGGCATGGGAAGCCAGCTAACACCAAATCGAAAGGCGTGACTTCTGTGATTTCATGCACATCCCCCTGAGGGTGTTCTCCAAAGTTTAGCTGATATGTTTCGCAAGCCTTCTCGTTGATTTCGCTCGACAGAACACATTCATAGTCTATCCCTTGTCTCCGAAGAGCCGCTTCAACGCCAAGTCGTATTCCTCCGACACCAGCAAACAGGTCAATAAACCTGATCATCCGATCTTCTCCTTTATGAACTCGATCAGGAGCTGGAATTCGTCATGAGTATACGCCACAGTGCAATGGCTATTCTCACAGAGAACACGGACAGCAGCACGACGAGCAAAATTTCCTGCACCATCAATGATGTATGCGATATAGTTTCTGGTGCTTGCAATTGCGTTAAAACGTTCGACAGCTTGGCCACCCTTACGTTCGATGGTGCTATTGGTTGTCTCCTGGAACGTAACCTCAATAGCAACATACTTCTTATGTCGGCTATTGTCATCAACGCGATCCACAACCACATCGAAATTAGTCAGGGTGTTACCGTTATTCTGTGTCACGCCTGGCACGGTACCATTCATCTTCACGTTGTAGTTTATGCCAAGATGCTCAGACAGATAAGTCACGACATAATGCTGGGCAGCATTGCCAAGGTCAGTTGCGTCCTTACCAGCAATGATGCGACTTACTCGGATATAGTTCTGACGGACAAATGTTTCCAGTTCTTCGTCTTTTCCGAGGTAATCCGAGATGGTGCATTTTGTGAAGATGCTTTTGATCTGAGAATCAGTTGATGCTGCACCATAGAGCAGTATCATGATAATATCCTTGCAAAGTTCAATATCACGGCAAGGTTTATTCAAGTCCTCGATAGTGCTGATCTGCATCTTGTCATTATTGAGAGTACCACGAACAGGGAGAACAGAGAAAGTGTATTCTTTGTCTCCGTTGCCAACATTGTATTTGAGTTTCCCTTCCGGGAAGTAGGAGGTGAAATCCTTGTTGATTCGCTGAAGTGGTTCAGAACCAAAGTCCACTAAAACAATCAGATGCTTCAAGAATTTTGTCCAAGAAAACTCAGAAGCATTGATTAGATCAAACAAACCGCTGGGATTGTTTTTATTCGCCAACTTTAGCAGGGCGATAAACTTGTCCTGAGAATCCAGCAGTGTGTATAAAATGCTGATGCTTCGTGCTTCAGCTTTAACCTCGGAAGGCCACCATTTACAGGCGTGTACTTCCAGCTCGTCGATGGATCTTTCGTATCTATCGTCATTCATTGGCATAGCTTATCCCTCCACTGACAATGACAGTAATCCATCAAACATTATACCGCATAAAAACCTTGTCCGCAAGTTGAAAAATGCAGACTTGCACCCTATTTACACTTTTTGCTTGGAGATGCTTCGTGTTATGTACACATTAAGTAAGTACGAGAAGGAAACCGTCCTACTCTACAACCAGAGCAGCGACCCGATCCTGATCGACACCTATGATCCGTCCCTTCAGCGCCGTCTTGCCGACTACGCTGCCAAGTATCCTGATTTGTGCCGTCGTGTTGATAAGCGCAAGTATCCCGACTATGCCGAATACGAAATTGCCAAGGATCGTGTGTCCATCCGTCTGCTCCCACCAATGAGCGAGGAACAGAAAAAAGCTGCCAGGGAGAAGGCAAAAGCCCAAGGCCTTGGCGGCAAAATTGATAAAGCTGATGATGCTGTTAATCCAGCAGACCCTTGCTGTGAAGATCAGCAAAGATGAGCTTATCAACCGGAGAAATGATATCCATGTCGGCTGTGGTCAGCCAGCGCAGCTCCTCGATTTCCGAGGCAGCTGCAACGCTGCCGGTGAAGTCAGCAGTGTAGCAGGTCATGCGAACGATTATGCCCTCTGCCTTGCCGTGTGCCTGGGCTTCAAAGATTCCGTATAGCTTAGCTGTTTCGGGAAGGATATCTACGGTCAGTTCTTCTTTTACTTCACGGATCAGCGTCTCGATATCGGACTCGCTGCCCTCACGCTTTCCGCCAGGGATGTAATAGGCATCTTTGCCCTTGGAGCGTGTGCTGAGCAGCTTGCCGTCAACGAGATAAAGGAACGCTATCTTATCAATCATTGTAACGTCCTCCGAAATGATTTCACCAAAGCAGTACTTGGCTTAAGAAGGATATAGCGGAGTAAGTACAGAGCGATAAACTGGGATTTATCGATGAATATACATCCTTGTCATCTCTGGTTCGCCATCCCCTTGAACCATACACAAAAATTCCCAACCATAACGTTCATAAAAACTTGTGTGGTCGGTAATAAGGTAGACTGGTGATATTCCTTTCTGCCTACAATCCTCAACTACCATATTCAGTAACTTCCCTGCAATTCCTTGGCAGCGATACTTTTCTTCCGTGTAAACAGCACATACATTAGGCGTCAAATCTTTTCTATCATGAAAATCGTTCTCTATAATACCCATACCAGCAATGATTTTATTGTTGTCTAGACACAAGTACCATCCATAATCTGTTTCGCCATTTAAAAATGCATCCATACATTCAAAATACGCTTCTTTGGGCACACCCCATTTACTATGAAACCATTCCGCTGCCTTATCTTTAATCGATGGAATTTCTGCTAAATTTGTATATTTATAATCACTCATTTACAGCCTCCACAAATTCTGATTTGTCTACTGCGCTAAATAACACAATAGCTCAGTAGCATTATACCACGAATTGCTTATATCAGAAAGCCAAAAACATATTATTGGTCACCAAAGCAAAGGACGCCGACCGTTGACATGGTCAGCGCCTTTTCCTTTGCTGGCCAGCAAAGACTACTATCCACAAGGAGGATTATTTCATGTCCAAGCGATTGGAAGAACTCAACAAGAAGATGTCTGAGTTGAGTAAGAAGAAGGATGACTTGAAGACCCAAGAGGGTCAGATCAAGCAGCAGATCAAGGACGAAATGGACAAGGAACGTGAGCGGCGCATCCGCAAGTGCGGTGAGTACCTTTACAAGTTCTTTGTCAAACCCGAACTGCTGTCGCTTGAAGAGCTGTACACGTTTATCGACTATCTGTTTACCTCGGATCATATGCGTACACAGGTGCAGCAGATGATCGACAAGAAGCAGGAAGATCCTGATGCAGATGTGAGCAGCCACATTAAGGAACTCATGCAAAAGCAGAAGGACAAGGACAAGAGCAAGGCAGCTGTCACGGCTCCTGTTCAGCCCAAGACCGCCAGTGCTTCTTCCTTGCCGGTAAGGAATGCCAATTCGGCCTATGATACTGTCGAAACCACCGGTGAATTCACGACTTCCGGTAAAGAAGACGGCAATCCCTATTCCCATGGATGGTAACCACCCCGACGAAAGGAGGGCGCACTTATACGCAACTTTGTTGCGTGTGCGCTCTCCGAGGGCCCCTGCGGGGAGCTCGATGCCAACCGGCAAAGCCGTCTGGCACCAGAGGGGCAAGCCCCGACGCCGATTCCATCGGCTACCCCAAAGGACGGCACTTCGTGCTGAAAACGGAGGTGAACCGCAATACCTTGTCCCACTGATAACGTAAAGGTCATCAGCCGAGGAAAGGGACAATCCTGCATGGCATCCTGTGCTTACTATGCTGGTGAAGCAATGTACTCTGAGCGCGAGGGATGCATGAAGAATCCACACAGTGATCCTGAACGAGTGAAGCTGATAGAGGTCATGCTTCCACCAAATGCTCCAAGGGAATATGCCGATCCACAGACCCTATGGAATGCTGTTGATGCATCCGAAAGCGGCAAGAAAGCGCAGACCGCCCGGTCAATGTATCTCGCTCTGCCACGTGAGCTGACCTATGAACAGAACCTTGCCCTGATCCGTGAATACTGTCAAAAGGAATTCGTGGACAAGGGTATGTGCTGCAACTTCTTTTATCACGATAAAGGTGATGGAAATCCTCATGTCCACATCATGCTGACGATGAGGGCCATGGACGAAAACGGCAAGTGGCTTCCCAAGTCCAAGAACGTGTATGTGCTTGACGAAAACGGTGAACGCATCCGCAGAAAGAGCGGCTCCTTTGTCCGTCAAAAGATTGATACAGTTGACTGGAATGACCAGAAGTACTGCGAGATTTGGCGACACAGCTGGGAGGTTTGTCAGAACAATGCACTTGAGGACGCAGGCCGTCCCGAACGTGTGGATATGCGTTCACTTGCACGGCAGGGTATCGAGCGAATGCCGCAGAAGCATCTCGGTCCCGCAGCTGCTGCCATGGAACGTAAAGGCATCGTCACTGATGTCGGCAATGAGAACCGCCGAAGGATCAGCGTCAACAAGCTGCTCTCCTCCGTCCAGCGGTCGATCAAGTCGCTTACCGGATGGATCTTCAAGCTCAAACGTACCGTTGCAGATCAGCGAAGGATTGAGAATCCGGAGGATTATTCTCTGGCAGAAATTATGCTTTCGTACATGAGAATCCGAAAGGAAGGACGGACAAGCTGGAGCAACTATCAGCGTCAGCGTGGAGATATTCGTGACATCCAGGAAGGCTTTGAGTGCATCGCCATTCTGAAGGAACTGAACATCAGCACTGTCGGTGATCTGATCGGCAAACTCGACAATACCCGAAGCGAAGTGAATGGGATCAAGTCAAAGGTCAAGGCCAACAATCAGACCGCCCGTGATCTCCAGGCACTTATCGATTCTTTTGAAACGATCAAGCGTACAGAGGGTGTGAAGAAAAAGCTGGATGGATTAATCATACCGCCCCTCAAGAGCAGTTTCGCCGCCAAGCATAGTGCTGAGCTTGATGAGTACAAAAAGGCCGTGTGGCTGCGTAACAAGCTGGTCAAGAAGCTGAAGCTGACTCTGCCTGATACCATCACTCCCGAATATGTGGAGAAGGTTAAGAAAAAGATCGCCAAGTTGGAAATGGCATCCGAACAGCTGCGACCTCAGCTTGAACGTAGAGAAGCTGAATTGAAGAAGCTGAACAAGCTGCGTTACTGGACTCGCAAGGTACTGCCCGAAGCATCCCTGGACGATCCAGAGAAAACTTACGAGCAGAACGAAGCGGAAAAGGCAAACAACCGGCGTGAACTTAACCGCGATATGGATGCTGCTGTCGCTTCAGTCACTCGTTCGGCTGAAGCACCAAAGCGTGAAGAACCCAGCAGGAAGGTACCCTCACATCGTAAGACCTATGAACCAACCCACTAACAAAAGAAGGGGTAGCGGCCTAATCAGCAGCTACCCCTTTGGTTATCTTAACTTGGCTAATCGATCCCCATGCACATCGTACAGAGGATACTCTCCGGTGTATGCATCGGGATCATTAACATAGCCTTGTTTATGACTTTGAACTGTATAAACCTTTTGCCCGTCATCATCGAGATAGATATCAACGATGTCCCCAGTAACATCCTTGTCCTTGATGTGGACTCTTTCGAATAATTCGAATGGCATCTTGATAATCCTCCCATGATGATCTGCCTACGTGCATCAGCTATTGTAACGGCGTTATGCTGTGGCCTCTTTGACAAGGTAGATGCTGTCTCTTCCGATGTAGATCTCCTGTGTCTGATTAAACAGGCGATTCATATGCGAGAGGTTTTCAATAAAGAGGCTGCTACCAGAGTCACTGATGGCTTCAAACTGTTTCAGTTCTTTCCTGCCATAGTTTTCTCCGCTTTGTTCGAGGTTAGTACCATTTTCGATGAGCCATTCATCGACCTGACCGTTTTTGATTACGGGAATATTGCCAATCAAGTTGCCAACAGCTTTACCGGCAGTGCCGAGTCCCTTCAGCACATGATGCTCGACAGAAGATGCTGTCAGCTTTTCAAGTCGCTTAAGACAGGTGTCATAAGTCTCCTGATATCGATCAGAGCGATCAATGATATCCTGGCGAACTTGCTGAATGTAGCCCTGATCGTACTGTCCCTGGAGCATCACTTCAACGAATGAAGCAAAGCCGAAGAGATACAGCGAAAGCCGGTAATACTTGAACCGCTTTACAAGCGTTTCTTGCTTTGAATCGACAAACTGCTGAAGGAACAGAGCAGGATTTGCCTTGATTGCATCAGCAACTTGCTTTTGATAGAAAATCATGTTGGCTTCAGCATCACGTTTTATGTCAGCGGCGATTTGATGGTGCGTGGCGGTATAAGTAGCATTGTCCCAGTTGAACTTATATTCCTTGATGATGGTAGTCAGAGTCTTCAAGTCTCCCTCGATCTTTGACTCTTTATCTTCTTCGAGAAAAGAGAGAATCTGCTTTTCCATCTCGATGACATCATCCAGTTTCTTCTCAATAGCCATAATGGCAGCTGCCATCATCAGAGTAGCAGGATTGATTGGAGCGATACTGGACATGTTTACTGTCTGCGGATCAGCCTTGATCCATCGTGCCTGACCGGCAATACCATTCTCATTCATGATGGTTCCAAGACTTAACCCATCACTATGAGCAGTAGCAAGATAGCCATTGACTCCCTTAGGAAAGACACAACGGAACAGTCCGTTGTCCGTATAAGTCATAGAACTGGACACAGTGCGAAGTGCAGGTAGCATGGAAGCGATGCCGCCCCCAAGTGCACTAAGCTGGGCCATTGGCAACTCGACAGCATCAACCTTGGTCAGATCAACAGAGACCTCAGTCAACATGTTGTTAGCCATTTCGATAATATCACTGCTTCGGTTGTTAGTTGCCGAGAGGGCATTATTCTCATTGTTGGTGGATTTTTTGAAAATATCAAACAGTCCCATCAGCAATTCCTCCCTAAAGAACGTGTATGGTCTCTATAAGTATACCATATCCGCAGATTGTTTTGAAGATGATGTTTTTCAATATCACTTTGATTGTTTACACTACGACCGCACCGAACGGTGCAGAAAGAGATTTTTTATGATGTATACCGCTACTGAAAAGATGACTACCACTGTTAACGAATACCTGGCTGTTATGGCTCAGATCAATCAGCTGCACAAGGCTGCTGAAGATCTGGAAAAAAAGATCAAGTCCTTCATGGAGCGCAAGGACATTGATACCATGATCGCCGGTGACCATGCCGTGACCTATAAGACCGTTGAGACCGCTCGTTTGGATACTGCTGCCATGAAGAAGGACTTCGATCCTGATCTGCTGGACGAGTACATGGTGCGTTCCATGACTAAGCGGTTCTCTGTTCGGTGATTTCGCTGATTACCCCCATCACATGCCTATGAACGAAAGGAGACGTTATGACGCAATTTGATATTAATGGTTCAGAAACAGAGACCGTGATCCCTGACGGTGTGTTCACCAAGAAATATGGTGCATCAACTGTCAAAGTCTCTGTTTTCTTTGACCATCAAAATGAGATTACAGCAGAAGAACGCATCATGCGGCTGATGCTTGAAGATGCATCGAAGGAGGCTGTCTAATGCTCGTCCAAATTTCTTTGAAAAAAATCCATTTATCCCCTTGCAATATTGTAACAGAGGATACGCTCCTTGCCGCCATGGAAGCGGCGGGCGCGGAGGAACTGCCCGATAACGCGGAACGGAAAGGGTTGGGTACGCCCGCCACCCGCGCCGCCATCCTCGAAAAGCTGGTGAAGGTTGGCTTCATGGAGCGCAAGGGCGGCAAGAAAAACGTCGCGCTTTTGCCCACGCCCAAAGGCGTTTCCCTTATCACCGTCTTGCCGGAGAAGCTTCAATCCCCGCTGCTGACCGCAGAATGGGAACAGCAGCTAAAGCTGGTGGAACGCGGTGAGCAGTCGCCGGAGGCGTTTATGGAGGGCATCACGAACATGGTGCGGGATTTGGTCGGCAGCGCACAACCTGTCACCGATAGCGGCATCCTTCTTGAGAGCGATCTGAAAGCCATCGGGACATGCCCACGCTGCGGCGGCGCTGTGGCGGAGAATCGAAAGGGCTTCGTGTGCGCCAACCGCGATTGCCGCTTTGCCCTTTGGAAAGAAAACCGCTTCTTTGCCTCCAAGCATAAGGAACTGACCGCACCCATTGCCGCCGCCCTTCTGAAGGAGGGGCGCGTTTTTGTAAAGGGGCTGTATTCCGAAAAGACAGGAAGGACCTACAACGCGACTGTTGTGCTGGACGATACGGGCGACCAGTATGTGAGCTTTAAGCTGGAATTTTAAGCGATCCTCCTAGCATGGGTCACCCACCCTTTTGCGCTTGTGGTGAGGGTATGCAGTCCTGCCACACTCTTAATGTGGTCGAATTCGACCACTTTGAAATCGGAGTTGTACACGGTTTCCCATTCAAAATCACCAACAGGAGGCACCCTATGAATCAAAACAGCCACTTGGTAGACCCAAACCCCCATGAACCGTGCAGTCTGCCGGATTGGTGCTTCACCGTCCTGCCGTACAGCGGCGCACTGATCGTCGTGAAGCGTGGCGTAAGCGGCTATGGCCAATTAAGCAATTCTACCGACGACCCCCAGAAGAACCGCGAATTGGCGCGGGAGTATAACACTCGAATGGGCGTTACGCCCCAACAGGAGGCGGCGATGCTGGGCGGCTCGATGTTCGGCTGGGACACGCCCGTCGCAAGGCTTACCAGCTATAACGAGAAAGGCGAGCCTATTCCTCCGTCGCGGCAGGCAAGGGCGGTTCAAGAAACAACGGAAAGCCGATTTCTCAACCATTCGTCTGATGGCTTCGCCATCTACCAGCTCAAGCAAACGGAGGAAACCCTCGACCTTCGCTTTGAGCCGCTTGTGCGATTGCAGTTGAACGGCATGACGATTGACCGCGCCAATTATGAGTGTGTTTATACCGCGCCATTGCCTGCGGATGCTCCCAAAGCGCCCCATGACAGCCTGAACGCGCTCTATGAGCAATTCAATATGGACTGTCCTGCCGATTTCAGAGGGCATAGCCTGTCTGTCAGCGACGTGGTGGCGCTCAAGCAGGGCGGTCAGCTCACCTGTCATTATGTTGACCGCTGGGGCTTTGCCGAACTGCCGGGCTTTTTTCAGCCGGAAAATCCACTCAAAAACGCGGAAATGGCGATCCGTTATCATAAACGACGTCTGGTCAGCCGCTTTTTCCTGAGCATGCTGGCCCTCGTCCTTCTCCTTCCATTGATCGTAACGATGCTGTACTCCTTCTGCTCGCCAAGTGAAATCAAAGCCTTCATGAAAACGCGCAATAGTTTCAGTGAAGAGACCTTCATGCAAATTAAGCTGGCTCCCGATTTGTTTTCACTTCGGCAGTATTATACCGTCCTCATCGAGGATATGACGGTACTGCACTACTTTGTCAACAGCGGCATATACACCCTATCCATCCTGTGCTTACAGGCCCTTGTGGCGCCCATGTTTGCCTATGCCCTTTCCCGCTTTCGATTTCCCGGGCGCGACGCGCTGTTCTTTCTGGTGGTGGTGCTGATGGTTCTCCCCTTCCAAGTGACCATGGTGCCCAATGTGCTCACTCTGCGCGCGCTTGGACTGCTGGACACGGTATGGGCCGTTATTTTGCCAATGACCGTCGGGCCGTTCTATGTCTTTCTCCTGCGCCAGTATATGGTGAATTTGCCGGGGGACATGATTGAGGCGGCCCAGATTGACGGGGCGGGGACAATCCGCTGCTATCTTTCCATCGTTTTGCCCCTGTGTCGTCCCATGCTGGGCGCAGCGGCGGCGCTCTCCTTTGCCGATTGCTGGAACCTGGTGGAGCAGCCTTTGATTTATCTGACGCGACGCACAGACCTCTATCCTCTGTCCGTGGTCTTTAACCAGCTGACGGAAGAAAGCTCTGGCGTGGAGTTTGCGGGCGCGGCGCTTTATACCTTGCCAGCGCTGTTCATATATCTGTTCTTTCAGAATGACATTCTGGAAGGCGTGCAACTGACCGAACTGAAATAAGCTGAAAGCAGAGGGGAACCGCGATGAAAAAATGGGCGATCCGCGGGTTGGTTACGTTAAGCGTGGTCGTGGCGCTGTGCATGTTTTTTTCCGGCACCATCAAGAACCTCACCACCGCAAAGGTCAGAATTGCCGTACCTAAAATCGGACGGCTGGAAGAAGAAATTGCTCTCAAGGGAACCTTGACCTTCCCGGAGACCTATGATGTGAAGCCGCTTTTGGAAAACAGCGAAAGCCTGATCGTCACGCGCCTTACCGTGGCCAATGGGTATCATGTGACCAAGGGCGATCCGCTCCTGGAAACCGAAGTTGAAAACTATGACTCTCTGCGCGCCAGCCTCAACGATGAGTACATGACGGCGCAAAAGGCGTATCTGGAGCTGGAACGCCAAAACAGCGGCTTATACCTGCGCCGCTCGGAAGAAAACTGGATCGCCGCCTATGACGCACTGGCCCAATGTGGGCAGGAGCTGATGCAGGCGCAGCTTGATTTGTATGTTAAAGCGGAAGGGCTGGGCATTTCCCTGACGGACGGCGAGCTGCCCGTAGGCACGGAGGATGCGGCCCTGCTTGAGGCTCAGCAAAAGGTAGAAGATGCGAGCAAGAACCAGCAAGAGGCGCAGCGGCAATTTGACGATGTGAACCGGCTGGGTATCCAGGACAAGGTGGTCGAGTATATCACACAAAACCGCGAGCTGACGGCCAAGATGCAAAAAGCGCAGGACGGGCTTTTGCGGCTGGAAACGCTTAAGCAGCAGACGGCCGTTATCACAGCGCCGCACGATGGTTATGTGGTGAGTGTTAACGTAAAGCCAGGGGATTCCTATAACGGAAAAACCACGCTTGTGGTCATGAGCGCGCAGGAGCAGGGCCCCGTTCTTCGTGCTGATGTGGACGATCTGGAGCGCGGGATTGAAAAAGAAACAAAAGTGAAGATCGCGCGGGACAGCGGCAAGGCCCTTGACAAGCTGGTGACGGCCACGGGAATAGACTCCATGGGCAGAGAGATCATAGACGTGGCGCTTACGGACATAGACGTGACGGCGCTGGGCGGTTGTGCGTCGCTCCTGGAAAAGCAGGTCGATATGAGCATCAGCTATAAGGCCACGGCTTCCACGACATTGCTTCCGTCTGCCGCCGTCCGCGGCTTCCACGACATTGCTTCCGTCTGCCGCCGTCCGCGGCGTGGGCAGCAACCGTTATGTATATCTCATCAACGAGGAATGGAGCAACACCAGCAGAACCATCCTCAGGGTGGAAAAGTTAGAAGTGAAGGTGCTGGCCGAGTTTGGCGATACCGTATCCATCGAGAATGAGCTTGGCAACAGCCGCATTGCATACATGGAGGACCGTGCAATATTGGAAGGCTCGGAAGTGATGGTATACGGTCAATAAGGAGGGGCACGCATGAAAAAAAGAGGACGCGGTCTCCTTATCTGCCTTTGCGGCGTGTCGCTGATTCTTTGGGGTGTGGCGCTTCTGTGGTATGTACCCGCTTCAATGATCTATGTCGTTTCTGCGCCCGCTGTAACCAAGGACGGCCACGAGCTGGGTAGCCTGTGCGCACAGGCACAGGAGCGTCTGGATGAAGTGACAGCACTGAATGGAACGCAGCGCGGCTCGGTGGCGGCGCGTATGCAACACAGAGAGCTAAGTACGAAGAACACGGGACTTTCCACCACGGTATACGCCGTGAACGCCGGATATTTTGAAAACCATTATGAACAGCTTCTTTGCGGGCGGCTGGTCAGCAAATCGGATATAAGTCGTGCGCAGCGCGTAATCATCTTGGACGAAAACGCGGCGCTGGCCCTGTTTTCTGAAAGCGCACCCTTGGGGCGCGCGCTCTTGCTGGACGGTGCGACCTATGAGGTGGCCGGCGTGATTCGCGGTGGTCGCCGGATTGGGGAGGCGGACGGCTATGTGGCGTATATCCCGCTGACGGCTGCCGACCAGATGGCGATGCAGGCGGACACAGTAGAGCTGACCGCCCCTGCATGCGAAGATATGGGACAATCCATCCTGCTTCGCGATACGCTCAGAGCATGGCTGTCAGATGGCAGCTTTTATGATCTGACCAAAGAAAAATTGGGGGCGATGATGCCCCTGCGTTTGTTTGCCTTTTTGGCCGGCCTTGCGCTTTTGCTAGCGCTGGTGAATCGCTGGAACATACGGACATGGAACCGTGTGCGCTTCTATATCGTAGAGCTGCGCACGCGCTACGCGCGCAGCCTTCTGCCTGCCATGCTCCGTAGCGCCTTCTGTGCCCTGATGGGCTATGCCGCGCTGATTGGTTTCGGCTTCCTACTGGCAAAGCTGTTCACCGATCCCCTGATTGTGTTCCCTGAGTGGGTGCCGGAGGTGATTGTTGAAATCAGCTCGATTAAAACGTGCTTTTGGACGCTGGTGAATGATAGCGCTGTCGCTGTTCGCTACCTATGCCGCGACGCATGCCGCGTGAATCTGGCGGGCGGTTTGATTCTGTGGGGGACGCTTACCGCAGCTATTGGCCTGCTTCTGCACCACATCCCGTTTTTGATTGACCATCAAAAGGCCGCGCCTCTGCCAGAGCGGTATTGAGGCGGCTACATTTGCCATTGAATCCGGACGTTGAACGCAGAGAAATGGCCATATAGGAGGCAGATATGGATACCGACACAAGCAAGAAATCCTTTTGGGTTCGCTGCCCGATTTGCGGAAACAAGACCCGCACCAAAGTGCGAGCGGACACGGCGATGGTTAACTTTCCTCTCTTTTGTCCCAAATGCAAAAAGGAGACCTTAGTCACCATTGTGCAGCTTAAAATGATGAAAATCGAAGAAGCCGCCCCATAAAGGCAGAGAGCCTGCTATCCTCTATGGAATAGCGGGCTCTTCTGATTCCGTGTGTTCTTCCTCGATTTTGGTGACATTCCTTGCACGCAGAAGCTTTAATAAATCTTCGACGACCGGCAGGAGCGCCTCGGCCTCTATCTCGCTGCACTCCTCAACGAGAAAACGCAGCTGGCGAATCGCGGGGCTTTCCCGCTCCATCTCGGGATTGAAGATTTCTCTTGCGTCGATTTTCAGTGTGCGAAGCAGAGGATAGAGCACCTGCATCTTGGGGTTTCCCTTGTAGTTTTCGATGTTCAGAATGGTTCGGACATCTACGTCGATTCGTTCGGCAACCTGCCTCTGCGTAAGATTCTGCTCGCCTCTTGCCCTTTTGACTGCATCGCCCAATGGACGGGAAAATGATTGCATTGCGATTCACCTCATGACTATTGTATATTTCATGCTCGCATGGCGAAATGTATATGATTTCAGCTCTTTCATGTATTGCATTTCATCTCATGTGAGATGCCCGAGGCTTGATACGAACGCCGGAGAGATGAATTTCGGCGTTTTCTAAGGCGATTCGTTACCTTTGCAGATGAACTGCATTCCACCTCGCCGCAATCTCTTCGAGGCTGCGGCTGCCGTTCGCCGCCTTCCATCTGATTTGTTTCTGCACGGAATTAAACAGATGGAGGAATAGCAAATGGCAAAAATCAATTTGAGAGAGTTTTACCCCTTCTATTGCGTGGATGAATATATTGAAGTCACAGAAGAAGTATCCGAGATGCTCAAACAAAGCGAACGAAGCGAAGAAGCGCAGAGAAAAAAGGTGATTCGCTATAAAGCCTATTTTTCTCTCGACCGCGAGGACGGCATTGAGCGCGCGCTTCTTAGCAGGGTGTATACCCCGGAAGAGATCTATGAGCGTAAAGTGACGAAAGAGGAATTGTATATCGCCATGGGGACGCTTCCTGAGAAACAAGCAAGGCGTATCTATGCGCATTTCTTTCTCAAAATGAGCGTTGCAGAAATTGCAAGAACAGAAGGAGTGAATTGGACGAGCGTTAACAGAGGAATCCAGCAGGGCCTGATGAGAATTAAGAAAATTCTAAAAAATTGTAAAGAAGAATGCTGATTTAACAAAAAAAATGTCCCGATTAGTGAAGGGACTTATTCTCCCTGACGCACCTTGACAACCGCATATCCGATGTTACGGGTACAGCTCCCCGCGCGGTGGAGCGGCGAATGGAGCGGCGCGACGATGACGCAAGCCGAGCGATTCACGCAATCCATTGACCCTGCTGTGGCAGGCAGGGCGCGACGATGCCGCGCGGGTATAATGAGACTTCCTCACGGCCTCCCATAGATAGAGGGGGAGTCCCTGCTTTGCGCGCCAGCCCAGGGGGCAGCGGCACGGCGGGGCTATGATGCGGATGCAGCCGTCCGCAGCCCGTAACATCCCCTGGCTTTGAAAGAAGCCTGCCGGGGACGCGAGGCAAATACGGCGAACAGCATGCAGCATCAATCAGGGCAGATTCCCCGCTGCCATGGGAATCTGCCCTCTGAAATCATCTTTTATCAAAGCGATTCTAAGATCGCACCATCATAAAGGAGGTTCTTGGATGGATAACAGCGGAAACATCTTGGAAGCCAAAATGAAACCATCCGCTTCCAACAATCCTTTGGAACGCACGTCCGCATATCAGGTAAACGGCAAGTCCTTTATTGTTACGCCCGTATTCCGGCAGGATTCCTATGAAACGCTCGGCTCGGTTCTTGTCAAGCTCATGCGGACGGATTCTCCGGCATAACGCCTCTTCCCCATCCGTGACAACGACGCTCAAACATGGTATAACATTTCTGTAAATACTGCTTGTTTGACCGTCGGAAAGGAGGAAAAGATGAAAAGGTCAGGCAGCAAAAAGACCAGAGAAACCACGGCTTTCCTGTATGAACGCATTTCACGCGACGATAACCTCGATGGCGACAGTTACAGCGTGGCGAATCAGAAAAAGCTGCTCACCAAAGTCGCCAAAGAAATGGGCTACACCAATCTGGTTCATTTCTTTGACGACGGTATTTCAGGCGTAACGATGAATCGCCCCGGTTTTCAGGAGATGCTTCAGGAAATCGAAAAGGGGCACGGCGCGGCTGTGTTTGTCAAGGACTTGTCACGTTTGGGCCGCAATTATATTGAGGTCGGACGGCTGACCGAAGAGTTCTTTCCCGAGCATGACATCCGTCTGGTGGCTGTTTCAGACGCCATCGACACCGATGAGGGCGAAAACGAATTGGCTCCCATCCGCAACCTGTTCAACGAATGGTATGCCCGTGACATCAGCAAAAAGCGCCGCATCAGCAACAAGATTCGAGGCTCATCCGGAGAGCCGTTGGGCCAGCCGCCTTATGGGTATATCAAAGACACGGATAATCCTAAGCGCTGGATCGTGGAGGAGGAAGCGGCTCGCGTAGTACGCCGCATCTATTCCTTGACGCTTGAAGGCTATGGAGCTGACCAGATTGCAACGGTTTTGGAACAGGAGCATATCCTTTCCCCAATGGCCTACTGGGCAAGCAAAGGAATCAACCGCTCCGGGCAAACGCAGGATCCCCTTAACGCCCGCTGGAACAGTCCGACAATCATCAATATTCTCACACGGCGCGAGTATTGCGGCGATATCGTCAACTTTAAGACATACAGCAAGTCGTACAAGAACAAAAAGCGCTTGCCCAACGCCCCGGAAAACATGGCCGTGTTTACGAACGTCCATGAGCCGATCATTGACCGTGCCACCTGGGAAAAGATACAGGAGAAGCGAGGGAAAATCCGAAAACGCAAGTGTCAGGACGGCGAGGTAAACATGTTCTCCGGCCTGCTGGTCTGCGCGGACTGCGGCAGCACCCTTCATTACCATTTCAATCAGGGGAATCATGCCATCCGATACTTCAACTGCTCCAACAACAACAGCTCGCGCGGCACATGCCTCTCGACGCACTACATCCGCGTAGACTTTCTGGAGCAGGTGGTATTGGCCGAAATCCGGCGCTTGACCCGATTCGCCAGCCGATATGAAAGCGACTTCGTGAAGGCCGTCATGGGCCAATCGCAGCAAGCGGTTGCGCGGGAACGAGAGTACCGGGAGAAGGAGCTAAACAAGCTGCGCGCGCGTGATAAAGAGCTGGACAAGCTCTTTGAACGGCTCTACGAGGACAACGTTTCGGGAAAAATCAGCGACGAACGCTTCAACCGCATGAGCGCAAGCTACGAAACGGAACAGATGGAACTTGCCGAAAGCATGAAGCGAATCCAAACTGAGCTGGAGAAATGTGGCGGTCAGGCAATGACCACCGACGCATTCCTCGCCATCGTCCGAAAGTACACCCGCGCCCGCAAGCTCACGCCGCGCATGCTCAACGAGCTGATTCAGCGAATCGAAGTCCATCAGGCGGAGAAAATCAACGGCGTGCATGTGCAGCGCCTCACGATCCACTACAACTGCATCGGTACGCTGGACATTCCCGAGGCGCTTCCTGCCTTGGAAATGCCGAAGGTGCTGATGCAGACGCGCAAAGGCGTGAGGCTGACCTATGAGCCCGCCGGAGCGAGCGGATGAGAACGGATGCGGAGCAGAAGCGCCGATGAAAGTCGGAGGATTGCAGCCTATAAGCAATCGCTTTTCGCAAAAAATATCCTTATAGGATTCTCAAATCCTATAAGGATACTCGGTATGGTGCGGGAAACAGGACTTGAACCTGCAAGTTCGTACGAACACATGAACCTGAATCATGCGCGTCTGCCAATTCCGCCATTCCCGCAAGATGCGCCTTCTCGGCGGAGAGAAGGACTTTGGTGGGCAGGGATGGATTCGAACCATCGAAGTCTGTGACGGCAGATTTACAGTCTGCTCCCTTTGGCCACTCGGGAACC
>ERZ827458.139-NODE-139-length-131716-cov-20.908128_pt1 | contig 131716 bp, 135 predicted proteins | sample MGYA00519706_ERZ827458 | MGnify/ENA primary metagenome ERZ827458 (study PRJEB31778, sample SAMEA3449309) | human gut metagenome | biome: human gut; feature: human-associated habitat; material: faeces | place: United Kingdom | collected 2010/2012 ... | reverse complement strand
TTGTCAGCAGCCCCCGTTTCGTGGTCTGCGTGTAGTTCCTTGTAAACTGACCTAAAGTGGTGTTCAGATACAGATGCTATAGATAACATTCAGAATGTTGCACAGATGATACCTGTGGAAAATGGAGAAGAGGGTGTTGCACGATTAGAACACGGAATCGAGAAGATAGTCAGGACAGTAAATCCGGAGGATGGCAAGGAGTATGTTACCTACTTTACGAAGCAAAGTATTTGCTGTAAGTGGATGGAGGGTGACAATGAAGTTAGCTGGACGATGGACATCACGGAAGAACAGTATGCGTTAATAGACAAGTATTTTGATGGATATAACTCAGGTAATGAAGAGGAGAGGCTGTGGTATTCCGGAGATGAGTTTAGCATGGTATCCTCCAAAGAATACTGGCATGGCTTCTTTGAAGGCGCAGAGGTTTCCGATGAGAATTACATGGAAGCTATACGTGAGCAGATAGAAGAAATGCAGGAAAAGATAGAGAATGGAGAGATAAATGAAACATTCCAAATCGGAGGCCAGTCTTTTACTGTGGAAGAGTGGAATGAGTTTTTAGAAAAGTTTGATTCCATTCAGGAGGTTTTTGAAGCATTGATGAAAGAACGTCATGCCCAAAAAGAGGAGTCAGATACGGACGGAACTATTGCGGAAATGCTTTCTTCTGAAAGCACCTCTTGTACATATCCTGCGTCCGGTGCTAATAGGGAAGATGTCCGTTATATTACATGGTATACGGAGGAAGGTATCTTTTGCAGAAAGGCGGGACAGACGCAGGGGTATGAATGGTCAATACCTTTTGAGAGTAAAGAGCAGTATGATAAGGTGATGGAGTTTATCGGTCAGATTTCAGAGGATGAAGATTTGCGGTTTACAGCAAATGAGGATTTCTGGAAAGATTTCTTGAAAGAGGGAGTGGATGTAGAGAGTTTAAAAGAGAAATATACAACCACGGAAGTCTCAAAAGAAAGCAGGACTGAAATAAAAGTATCCAATTTCAAGGAGCATGAAACTCCAAATTATCAGTTTATTCCCGAACCGGATATTGGTTCAGGTGGCATGAGAATTTTGAAAAATGGACAAAGCGTAGCAGTTTTCTCAGTTGATGATTTGAAAATCCGTGTAGATGAAAAAACAGGAACAAGGGTGCTGATCAGTGAAATTCCGGGATTTGGCAACTCATGGTATGATGCAATTCCGGTAGATGCAGAATTGGAAAACGGATTAGCAGAAGCAATCGGTGTTGATGAGATTCCAGAAGTTCCATTAGAAGGATACTACATAGGAACTCATGCAGGAACCGGAATACAGTATGTGATGAGACCGGGTGATGAAGGCAGAGGTGGAAAGGTTCTTCTTAGAAATGCAGCCGACGAGGCAAGATACAATGCTTTAGCAGAAGAATACTATAATCGATATCCTAACTTGATAAACAGTCAAGAGGAAGGTAGAATTTGGGCTTCTTTTGAAATTATCGGAATGGCAGAAAGAACTGATACAGGTATTGTAAGGATTGGTTATGACGGTGTTTCTTACAATGATAATTCCGATTATAAAAAGAATTGGAGTATCATGTTTACCGAAGCCACATGGGAATTGCTAAACGAGTGGCTAAAAGATAACAGAGAACGCATGACTGAATGGGATAAGTTCGGATCATGGGGAGATGGTTTTGATAAGATAGGTGGTTCTTATGAAAGAATTTGGTCGGATGAAGAGTTGAAGCAGGGATACTTAAATAACTAAATGGCTTCGTTCCCATTCAGATAGGATTTCGTTCCCTTTTGGTTCGGAAAATTGAATAAGTTGGCGATATAATTATCAGCTAAGGATGGCGTCTGTTTTCGAAGGATTGATTGTGAAAATGGACGCTGTTTCTGTATTCAAGGACGTAAATTATGGAAATAACTCAAAGCGTTAATTATAGCAAGTATTTAGTATCCGCATATAGCAAAAAGTCTGTTTCACAGGCTGAAAAAGGTAATGAAGTAACGGAAGTGTCGGAAGAGGAAAAACTGGCAGAATTTAAAAAGGAAATATGGAAAGAAATAGATTCTATGCCGCGGGCGTGTGATATATCCATTCATATTACGGATGATGTCTTTAAGAAAATGATGGATGATAACGAATTCAAGGACAGAATGTTAGGCAAAATACGGGAGGACGCATCTGTTTCCGGTATTAAAGGTGGTGGAACAATCCTGAATATTACGGAAGCGGGTTACAGTGGCTTTAGTTGGATGGAAGGGTATCCGGGGGAATCCTCAGCCGGATTTTCTGCACACTCGAAAAATGCTTTTTATTCTAAGAAAGTAAGCCATAAACAGGATTACATGGAACTGGGGAAGAAAGACAGCGTGAAAGAGAAGTACAGTGGGAAAAGTTGAATAAGGCACATGAAGAACAGTTGTATATGAAACAACACTGGGCAAGAAAAGAGAGAGCTTCTACGGCTTATGAGGCAAACATTATGGAAGCTGTATTACAGGAATAGAAGAGATTTTCTGCTTTATTCCCATTCAGATAGGGTTTCGTTCCTTTTGCCGGGGAAGCATAAAAAATGTGCCGATATAGGTAACGAGAAGTTAGAAGAAGGTGAAGTTTTGATTAGGATTGCGATTGTGGATGATGAAAAAGTCATCCGAGAGCAGATAAAGCATTTGATAGAGAAAAAGCAGGTAGAGAGCATAATTGATACATACTCTTCCGGTGAGGAACTGCTTATGGACGAGAAATGCCATGACATAGTATTTCTTGATATACAAATGGATGGAATGAATGGCATTGAGGCTGCCAGAGCATTAAGGCAGAAGACAGAGGATACCGTTTTAATATTTATTACGGGCGTAAAGGAGTATGTGTTTGATGCCTTTGATGTGGCTGCGTTTCACTATCTGATAAAGCCTATTGAGGAAAATAAATTCCGTGCTGTCTATGACCGTGCAGTTTTGGAAGCAGGAAAGAAAAAACAGCACAGCATGGGACAGTTATTTGTGAAAACAAGAAACCGTAATGTGACTTTGGAACAGAGTGACATTCTGTATATTGAAAGCCGGGCAAAAAAGGTAGAGATACATACCAGAAATGACATTGTAGAGGCTTATGCAGGAATTGGTGAGTTGGAAAAACAGTTGACGGAGAATTTCTATCGTTGTCACAGGGGTTATCTGGTCAACATGGCATTTATTTCAGAATACAGCAGTGACAGTATTGTATTGAATAATGGAGAAACCATAATTCTTACAAAAGAAAAATATGGCGAGTTTGTAAAGGTATATATGCGGTATCTGAAAAATGGAGGTGGTATCTTTGTATAGTGTAGTAAGCATTATTTATGGAATCGTGACTACGGTTTTTACAGGATATTGCCTTGCATATTATTTCGATTCCTTCATGGAGCGAAGGAAGCAGTATGGGGGAAAGGGAAAATATCTGATTCTTGTATCCTATGTCATCTTTGATTATTTAATGGATGTATTATTCCAGACGAGTTTTGAAACCAAAGATACCATCGGCAAGCAGTTATTGCTTTTGGTAGTGGTATTCGGACTTGCAAAAGTGTTTTATTGTGCCGGAATGCAGATGTCAATATTTTTGACAATTACCTTTGTGTCCCTAAAGGACTTATCGTCTTTTATTTCCACAACCATTTCCATGTGCAGTGACAAGGTGTTTGATTTATGGATTGTGCTGTTGGAAAAAGGGTATCTGTCAGTTGATACAGTGGAAATGCTCATTTCATTGACCGCCGGTATTGTGCAGCTAATCATGATGATTGTGTATGGCGTATTGTTCTATAAATCATTAAAGATGGTGGTAAAGAATTACAAGAGCAAGGAGCATCTGATTAGTAAAGAAGAAACGTTCTTTTTGCTGATGCCCGGCTGTGTAGGTTTTTTACTGTGCATATTGATTAGAACCATTCTGATTACGATAGAAGATGGAATGCCCGTGGATCTGTATGACAAGTATCCGGGACTGCTTCCGGTTGTTCCTTCGGTTATGATACTGGCGCTTCTTTCCATTGTTTGCAGTGTGAAACTTTTTCAGGACATGATAACGGTAAATGAAGAGAGAAGTGACAAACTCATTTTAGAAAAGCATATGAAAAATATGCAGGAGCATATGGCAGAAATGGAGCATATCTACAGTGGAGTACGGAGTATGAAGCATGATATGAAGAATACTCTTTCCGTGATTATGCAGCTTGCATTAAATGAAGAAGGACAGTCCAATGAGGAGTTACAGAAGTATCTTGTGGAAATGAACCAGACAATGGAGAGACTGGATTATCAGTACAGAACGGGTAATAGCATAGTGGATGTTTTATTGAATATGAAACACCACGAACTGAACCGCACCATGCCGGATATTCAGTTCGATGTTGATAGATTACTGTTCCCGGAAAATTTGCAGATTCAGGGATATGACATAGGCATTATTATCGGAAATGCCTTGGATAATGCAATGGAAGCCTGTAAGAAACTGAAAGAAAAAGATCGGAGTGCAGATGTTTTTATTGCCCTGTCCTCATTTACAAGAGGAAAGATGTTTTTTATAGAGGTGGAGAACAGCTTTGAGGGAAAGATTATCCGAAAGAAATATTCAGAGTTTCCGGTGACGGATAAGAAGGATAAAAAGGTTCATGGAATCGGACTTAGTAATATTAAGAATACAGCAGAAAAATATCACGGTGGCGTGGATTGGACTGTTGATAATAAAAAATTCACATTAACGGTTATGTTGCAGAATGAAAAAGGGCAGTAACCGGGAAAGGTGGTTGATATGAATTCGGGAAATATAGAGAGTCTGATAAGTACACAATATTTGAGACTGTTGCAAAAAACTGCCACTGGTACATCCTCAAATGTATCTGGCATCAACGGCAATGGGAACATTTTATCGTTTTCACAAGTTTTATCAGAAGCCAGTGGGAAAGTGAATAATGTAAATGATATGTTTCAGTCAATTTTTCCTAATAATAGTGTTCAAACGAAGAGTGGAAATTGTAATGTAACCAAGGAAGCGTGGGATAGGAATGATTTTCCTGTATGGCAGTATTTTCAGAAAAATACAAGTTTAGAATGCCTAAATAACTGGAAGGGAATAGGAGCAGAGCCACCACAAGGAAACCAAGGGATACAGCAAGGGTTGAAGCAGATAGGCTTTGGTGAAGTAGTCATCATGATGCCAGAGAGTTTACAAGAGAAAATGGAATCTGATCCGGAATATGCAGAAGAAGTATTAAGAAAAGTGCAAAAATGGAAAACGGATTACGATAGAGGGGATAACGCAATCGCAGCATCTCTTGGGCATAATGCCACATTGTATCAAATGACAAAGAGTTATTGTATTCAGTTGGACGAAGACGGAAATGTCGAAAAACACGTAGTAATCAGTGGTGGAATGGATACCGGGCAAACAGAGGAAAAAGGCGAGGTAAAAGAAGAAACAGTTCCATATAAGAAGATTTCAAAGAAAGAGAAATCCGGGAGCGTTTCTAAAACTACGGTGGGTATTCCTGTAGCAGAGCGGGAATATATAGATTATGAAAAAATCAGTGCCTATATGACAGGGTACTGGAATAAAGAAAATAAGCGATAAGCGAAGACAGGAAGGAGAGAGAAAAATGAATCTCGGTAATGTAGCGAGTGTTATGCAAATGGCATATCAATATCAAAACCGAACACAAAAAACATCTGTGAATGGGAACAGTTTTACAAGCAGCGATTGGCGTACCAGAAATGATTATCCTTTTGAAGCACTGTTTCAGGAGGGAGAGAAGTCCACAGAGATGATAGAGAATTGGAAACCGACAGGTGCTAATCCGAAGAATCAGAGATATTTGTCAATTGCACCGGGGAGCAAGGCAGTTATGATACATCCGAAGGCACAGGAGAGAATGGAGAATGATCCGGAGTTTGCCAAAGAGGTTATGGAGCGTATCGAAAGTTGGTGGGCATACGATATTGCCAGAAATGAAGCCATTAGTCCCGGCTGTACAACCGGAATGTCACAGGCGATTGCCATTGGAGAGAATGGAGAAATTGCAAACGTTCTTTCCCGCGGTGGCAGTGATACCATGCGTAGCGATAAGCAAAAGAACAATAATGAAGAAGATGAATACGATTGGTGGACTGAGAGAATGGCTCGTCATGCCATGTTCATGCAGCTTTGGCTTGAAGGAAAATCGGATATTAATTTAAGCAGTTTTTCTTTTATGGAAGGCGGTTCTTTTGGTAGTTCCGGTTTTGGTGGCATAAACAGTATGCTTGCCATGCAGTCCGGGCAGTCAGCGGAACGGGAAATACATAGTATGCTCCAAAATGGATTAAAAGAGAAGTTAGGTGATACGATTTGTGGTATGCCTACGGATGAAGTGATACAGCAGACTTTTGATGACATAGACAGATGCCGTGCGATTAGAAGCACCATGATGATGTAGGAGGTTCTTGAATGAGTATTAGTGGAATAAGCAATACAAGTATGTCTTCGTATGTGAATCGTGTTGCTTCGCAAAAATCAGACATTACAAGGAAGACAGACTCTGCGAACAGTTTTCAAGATGTAATGAAAACTGCAAGAAAAGAACAGCAAAATACAGTCATGAATAATACGGTATGGGAAGGGGACATTGTGGTATCGCAACCACCAGATTATAGCAAGTTCTCAGTTAATAATTCTGTATTGAACAAGTCTAAAGAGGATATGTCATTAGAAGAATACAAGCAATGGGTTATGAATGAATTATCACATTTGCCTGTAAGTGGATGGGTACAGAGTTCCTTTTCTTCCGGTGCGTTGGTAATTAAAGAAGAAGCTTTTGAAAATATGAAAAATGACCCTGAATTTGAGGAATATGTTTTAAATAGAGTACGTTCTTTATATTCAGCAAACGGGTTGCCAATTGGTTCGAATAATGTGTGTTATGAAGTAATCGGAGGCTCGCCAGAAGAATGTTATGGATATGCTGGGCCGGTAGGTGGTAGCAATGCAAAGATTTTTGACAAGGATGAATCATGGTGGCAGGAACGCCATGAAGAATTTGAAGAACTGGTGGAAGCACAGGCAAAGGAAGCACGAAAAAAAGCACAGGCAAATAGGGCATCGGCACAGGAAGAATATTTGAACAGTCAATTTGAAAATGCACATAGACTTCGTGCTTTTTTGGAAAGCAGAGTGCAGGGAGCAATGGAACTGACAAGTGTATTAGAAAATGCGGGTGTGGTAGCAACAGCAACAACTGCATATGAAAAGACAATGAGCCTGACAAGCAATATGGCAGATATGGATAAATTTACAACAGAGTAAGAGTATTTCACACCCAAATTGAAGTGATTCATTCTTTTGCTATGGAAAAGGCAAAGGTAAATTACGATACTTATAATGAGCGTGAGATGGAGGTATGGACATGAGAATAACAACACAAATGTTGAATGAATCGGCAAGGAAAGCAGGATTGCCTATCAATAATACATCATTATTGAATTATAAAAAAAATGATGGAACCGGAAACTCATTGTTAGATGCGTTAAATAAGAAAAAGGAAACTGCTGCAACTGCTGCTCAAAAAAGCGATTATGAGAAACTTGACAAAGAAGCAGACCAGCTTACTCAGGTGGCAGAGGTTTTGCTGAAGGACGGGGAGAACAGTCTCTTTGAGCAGGCCAAGACAAGTGGTGACAACCAAAAGGTGTATGACAGCATCGAAAAACTTTTCGCAAGTTATAACAGTACGTTAAAGGAATTAAGAAATACATCCAATACCATGAATGATTTTTACCGCCAAATGCTGTTAGAAGCCCCGGATGAAGTAAAGGAGAATTTGTCAGGTGTTGGTATTACTTTTGCGAAGGACGGAACAGCCAGTATTGATATGGAAAAGGTAAAAGCTGCCGATTTGGAAACATTAGAAGGTTTGTTCGGTAAGGAAAGTGATTTTGTGCAAAAAATTGAATTTCTTTCCACAAGGATCTCCGACAATGCAGAGGCTAACGTAGAGAGTTTGGGAAATGCCTATAATGCAGGTGGAAATTTGTATTCGGCTATGAGCAGTAGCAAGTATGACTTTTGGGGATAATATAAAAATTGTATTAAAATGATAAGGAGAGTAATGAGCAAGGCGTTCATTGCTCCCTTTTCATGTTTAGGGCAAAGTTGCAATACGACATAAAAAGAGTTGCAAAGCAATATGTTTTATGGTGGAGTGCGTTGCTATCATTTAGAGTGAAAGCGAGGTTCAGACCATGAGAACAGAGAAGAAAGAACTTAATATACAGATAGGGAAGAGGTTGCAGACCGCCAGAGAAAATAATGGGTATACACAGGAAGCGTTTGCAGAGGCACTTGACGTAGGTGTGGAGCACTATCGGAAAATAGAACTGGGTATGTACGGGTTACAACGAGAAAATATGTTGATTTTATATGAAAAGTACAAGATTGATCCGACCTATTTACTTACAGGCGAGAAAAACCATACGTTTGACGTGGAGTTGTTTTTGGCAAATTGCAGCAGGGAAGAAAGAGATAATTTTATTGACCGAATGCTGGCATATACGCGGAAACTTATGATTAATCCTTAGTAGCAATATCCTCCCGATTGTATATCAATTGTGCATAAAGGAGGATTTTTGTATGCGTATTGCAGTTTGTGATGATAACATACAGGATATCGAAAGAATCAAGCGTTATACAGTCAGCATGATTGACTATGCGGTTGATTACGAGTTTTTTACAAAACCGGAAGAATTATTAAAGACTTATGTGAAATCTGAACAGAAACCGGATATGTATATCTTAGATATTGAAATGCCGGGGATGGATGGTCTGGCTGTGGCAAAGCAGATTAGAACCTATGATTCTAAAGCATTAATTGTATTTTTAACAAGCTATACTAAGTATATGCCGGATGTGTTCGAAGTTGTTACATTTGATTTTATTCCAAAGCCTATTACAGAGGATAGACTGCGTCTGCTTTTTGTAAAGGCGGAAGCATATCTAAACATGACAAATCAAACATTTTCATTTTGTTACCGGAGGAGCCGGTACAGTCTTAAGTTTGACGAAATTCTCTATCTGGAGAAAAAGGGACGTCAGGCAATCATTCACACAAAAGATAATACATATCAATCGAATATGAATTTGAACGAAATATGGGAGAAGCTGGATGAGCAGTCCTTTGCTGCGATTCATGGTTCTTTTATTGTGAACCTTAAGCATATAAAGACCTTTTCCGGAGGACAGGTAATACTGTCAGATGGTACGGAACTGACAGTCTCAAGAGGATATAAGAAGAGTCTGACAGAAAAGCATATTACATTTGTCCGGGGAGGAATGTAGCATGGTTTTATATGGAGTCCGGCTGTTAATCAATATATTTGACTTATTCATATATCGTAGATTTTTAGAGGTGTTCATTGGAAAGAGGAAGACTTCTGTTGAGTTTTCCATTTTTCTGCTGATTGCATGTGAAGTGGTGGGTAGTGCTGTGAACCAGCTAGGGATAAACTGGCTGAATTTAATAACAATGGTAGTGGTTTTAAGCATTTACATATGCTAATATTGATATGCGGCAGATACGTGAACTGTTAAAGGAAGACTTTGTGGAAAGTATGCTGCAGGCAGGTCGGGGAGAGAGTGAGGAGATGACTCCGACATCGTTTTGAACAGACAAGGATACAAGTGGAACAAGATGATTGAGGAGGATGGATCAACTGTGGTTCGGAAAATGGTAAAGAGGATTTGGTAGGGTGGAGCAATATACAAATGATATATTTATCGTTTTTTGTAACTGTTCAGCAGGTCTGCGAATTTACTGCGCTGAACGTAAGAAAAAGTAGTGACTACAGGCACAAATCCATTTGCGCAGCAAATTTTGCATGGATTTATGCTCGTAACTATGAAGGTACTGAATAGTTACAAATAAAGGTATTAAGGATGATGTTGTTGCGGAATATGCACTGGATGAATCTGAGTAAATTGGCTTACAGGCTGTAAGCCAATTTGTAAAATCGAAATAGTACATAAAACGGTTAGTAAATTCAGTTTCATAAAATTTGAGGAATTACAAACAGAGGTGAAATTCAAATGAAGACAATAGATGTCAGGTCATATTTCATAGGTTTTCTGAACGGCTGTGAATCCATTTTATGGTCTTATTATAAAAGCTCTTTTCCCGGACGCTATAGACAGAAAGTAAAAATTAATAATGGGAATTATCACTATATATGTCAAATTTTACAAACTTGCAACATACACAAAAATTTCGCTTGTAATCCGAAAAAATATCGTTTACACTTTATGCAATTCAATCTGAATGGAGGATAAGAAAGTTTATGAAACAGAAATGGATTTATATCGGAACGGCATTTGCATTTGCAGTGGCACTGACCGGATGCAGAGATAATGTAGCAGCAAGTATTCCGCAGCAAAGCAGCCAGGAACAGGTGCAGGGTCAGACACAAATGATCCGTATGGAGGAAGCACAGGAAGCGGCGCTAAAAGCAGCAGGCATTGAAGCAGCAGCTGCAGATATTTCAGCTACGACCTTGAGCGAAGTGAAGGGAGTGGCCTGCTATAAGGTGGAGTTTACTTCGGGGGAGTATGCCTACGTCTATACGATCAATGCAGAGACAGGAGCTGTCATGGAAATGAGCAGTCAGGAAAAGAATGCGCAGGCTTCCGGGACACAGACGGAGGTGACAGACCCAGCGGCAGCTGCCTCTGCTCCGGCACAGACCTCAGCCCAAGCTCCAGCACAGACCGTAACGGGTACCGGAACTGTGGATGAAGCAGCAGCACAGAAGATCGCACTGGAGCATGCAGGAGTGAAGGCAGCGGATGCAACGATCATAAAGTCAAAGCTTGACTATGATGACGGACGTCAGGTATACGACATTGAATGGTATGCAGGCGGTGTAAAGTATGACTATGAGATTGCGGTAGGCACCGGAGAGATCGTCAGCTCTTCATATGAAGAGAAAATGATGGGTGCAAGTAGCGGGATAGGTGCAAGTAGCGGGAACGTGACGGTCAGTGAGGCGGATGCAAAGAAAACAGCCCTTGACCGTGTAAGCGGAGCAACGGACAAAGATATCTACGAATGGAAGCTTGATTATGATGACGGACGTCTGGAATATGAAGGAAAGATCATCTATGCTGGAACGGAATACGAATTCACGATTGATGCAGCGACTGGATCCATAATAGAGTGGGATGCTGAAACGTTTCGTTGGAGTTGGCCGTGAATAGTTTATGAAATAAATCTGGAACGACCTGTCACCTGTATGGATTTTCTGCCGTGATAATGATATAATCTTAATATCTACCAGAGCAATGAAAAATGATATGGGAGGTATTAAAATGAAAAAGAAAATGGGGTATTTGCAGGTAATCCTTATGATAGGCTGTATTCCGATGATTGCAGCGATTGTTGTCCTGACAGTGTACGCATCAGGTAAAATGAAAAATGAGCTGATTGACAGTACCTATCTGCGGCTGAAGGTTTGTGCCAAATCGGTGGAACAGTATTTTACATGGGATATTTGTGAGGGGTTTCTGGAAAAGGATGACGAAAGCTATCGGTTCATAGACTCCCTGCAGGAGGATCATATTGAACAGACACTGTTCAAGGAAGATGAGAGATTTATTACTTCCATTACGGACGAAGGCGGGAACAGAATCGAAGGAAACAAGGCAGATTCTAAGGTATGGGAAATTGTCAAAGCCGGCAATGAGTATTCGACAGATGGAGTGGAAATTAACGGAGAAAGGTATTATGCCTATTATATACCAATTCGTTCAGAGAATGGGGAGGTTTGGGGAATGGCTTTTTCCGGAGAACGGGAAAGTACTGTCCAGAAAGCAATATCCGATATGCTGAGAAGACTGGTTCAGCTCGCTGGATGTCTGATCGTTCTTTTTTCTGCAATATTGGTTTATCTGTCGTTCAGGATACGAAAACCATTACTGGCGACAGCAGAATATATTGACTGTGTAGCAAATGGAGATCTGTCTGGCAATCTGGAAGTAAAATCTTTAATCCGTGAAGTGACGACTCTGATCCGGGCATCTGCAGCTCTGAAGGATAAATTGAACAGTATTGTCACAGAGGTGGATGAGCATGCAATGCAGCTGGACAACAACATGGAATCGTTAAATATGCTGGCGTCTGCAAGCAGTAAGGGAGCTAACCAGATCAGACAGGCTATTGATGAGCTGTCTAAAACAGCTGTATCACTGGCAGAGAATGTACAGTCTGTCAATGGCAGGATGATGGAGATGGGAGACAATGTAACTGTAATCCGTTCTGAGACGGTGACATTGAATGAGAACTCCGATAAAATGGATCATGCGAACCGTAATGCTTCAGAATCCATGAATCTGGTACTGACAAGCTCTCGTACATCTTTGGATATTATTGAAGAGATGATAGTACAGGTAAAAGCAACAAATGAGGCTATTACGTCCATTAGTAAAGCAGTGGAACTGATTTCCGATATTACAGCACAGACGAATCTGCTGTCATTAAATGCATCTATTGAAGCTGCAAGAGCTGGACAGGCAGGCAGAGGCTTCGCTGTGGTTGCTACAGAGATCAAACAGCTAGCAGACCAGAGCAGTCAGGGTGCGGCTACCATTAAAAACATTGCGGACGACATTCTTGAGAAATCCAATAAATCTGTAGAGTTGACAGAACGGATGCGAGCGCTGGCAGAAAAGGAGCAGGAGGATATTGGGAGTGCTAAGACCGGTTTTGATACTTTGAGCCAGATCATTGAGGCTAATGTCGCAACTGCAGGAACTATAGCAGAAAAAACAAAGAATCTGGAGGAATTAAAGCAGACCATTATAAATAATGTAACTGAGCTCAGTGCGATCAGTGAAGAAAATGCTGCCAGCAATGAGGAAGTAACGGCGAATGCGTCCGGTATAACGGAATCTATTGACAAAATTTCAGAAGATACCGGAATGATTAAAAAGGTGTCTGCTGATCTGGAAGAGCTGATGAAGTATTTTAAACAGTCATAGTATTTTCTTCAAAATGTTATAGACTCGTATGTGTAAAACCTGGATTCAGGGAAAATGTGCATTGTCTGCGGGAAAGGGAGCAGCCCTGCTGATGGCGATCGGATATATCAAAACAGACAATGTAGTAAATTATGAGGAGTATACAGAGAGGGATGTTTCTGTTACAAATCAGGAGGTCATGAGTATGTTCCGAAATGAGATCTCTGGAATATTCGGCAATGGAAACAAGATATTACCGGTTCCTTTGCGAGTTATTTTGGAAGCACAGACAGTAAAAATAAGGCCACCAGCTTAACTGGTGGCCTTTGTTTCTCAAAGAATCTTATTTAGCCTGCTCAAGAGCAAGTGTTACTGTTGTGATGTCACATACCTCAGCCGGTCCGTAGTACTGGATAGCACCAGGATATTTGAAGCAGGTATTTTCAGACCACTCTTTACGGTGAGCCTCGAAGTACTTGAATGGTGCACCGTCAAGCTCAACGAGAGCTTTTCTGATAACCGGTTTGTCTTCACCATGTCTTCTTTCGATGTTCATCATTTTGGTGATCGGCATACCACCTGCAACCCACTCACTTGCGGGAGCAGAAAGGTTGGAAACCTTGGATAAGTAGCCATTGTAACCATACTGGATGAGCATGAATGCGTTGTATCCTAAGGAGTAGCAGTAGTCTGAGTCAAAGTTTGAAGGGAAAGCGCATCTTCCTTCGTAACCTAAGAAGTGATGAAGAGGACTGAACTTACCATTGTAGGTTCCGACTGCTTTTCTTGCTGCTAATTTATCTTTTACAAGAGCGGAGAATAACTTCTCGGACTCGATCAGGGAAACCTGAACGTTTCCGTGAGGATCTCTCTCGAGGAATAACTGCTGCTGGATAGCCTGGGGAAGGATAGCGAATACCTCCATGGATTCCTTGGTCAAGCCTTTCTCGATGAAAGCGTATTTTTCTTCCCATGTAGGAAGTGCATTGAAGGCATCAGCCTTGCTTCCTGCAAGAAGCTCGTTGATCTCCTGGATCAGTACGGAGAATTCAGGTACGAATTCAACAACACCCTCAGGGATGATAGCAACACCGAAGTTCATGCCCTTTGCAGCTCTTGCAGCTACGGAATCAGCAATATAATCAGCAATTGCGGAAAGGGACATCTTCTTCTCTGCAACCTCTTCAGAGATCAGACAGATGTTGGGCTGTGTCTCAAGTGCGCATTCAAGAGCAACGTGGGAAGCGCTACGCCCCATAACCTTAACAAAATGCCAGTACTTCTTAGCGGAGTTTGCATCTCTTTCGATGTTACCGATGATCTCACTGTAAGTCTTGGTTGCAGTATCGAAACCGAAGGAGCATTCGATATCTTCATTCTTTAAGTCACCGTCGATGGTCTTCGGACAACCGATCACCTGAACACCGGTGTTGTGTGCTGCAAAGTACTCTGCAAGAACAGCAGCGTTGGTATTAGAATCATCACCACCGATGATAACGATAGCAGTGATGCCGTGCTTCTTACATACACCAGCAGCGATAGCAAACTGCTCATTGGTCTCAAGCTTGGTTCTGCCGGATCCGATGATATCGAAGCCGCCGGTATTTCTGAACTGGTTGATATATTCGTCAGTCATAACGATATAATCATCCTCGATCAGTCCGCTCGGACCACCCTTGAAGCCATAAAGCTCGTTCTCCTTGTTGGTTGCCTTTAAAGCATCATATAAACCACATACAACGTTGTGTCCGCCAGGAGCCTGTCCGCCGGAAAGGATAACACCAACGATCTGCTTCTTCATTTCGGAAGTATTCTGACCCTTTTCAAAGGTGATTTCCTTCTTGCCGTAAGTGTTTGGGAACAGTGCCTTGATCTTCTCCTGATCAGCAACACTCTGTGTTTCTTCGCCTTCCTTTACGCAGATATCTGCTATGCCGTGTCTGAGCATGCCCGGAAGCTTGGGAGCATACTCATATCTGGCTTTCTGTAATGGTGAAATGCTCATGTTATGTCTCTCCTTTATTTTTGATAAAACTTCTTGATTACATACGACATAATTCTAATATATTTTGGAAATAAAGTAAACTGTTGTGTTGAAATTATTGAAGGAATCTCATTCATAATTCTTTTAAAACTGATCCGGAGGAGACGGAAAGGGTGGCATGGCAGCCCTGAAGGTTATCTATTAAGACAGAGATCTTACAGCAGCTCTCTGTCCTTTGCCATATAAAACAAGGCGATGGTATCTGGACCTACATGGCTTCCGGTACAGTAGTCATAGGAGGTATTGATGAATTCCCTTACCTGGATCCGTTTCTGGATCTCTTCCATGACATAAAGGGAATCCTCATAGGAATCAGCATGAGCGATACCGATGATCTGCTCTTTGGGATCAATGATGGTTTCACAGACAAGGGAAACCAGTGTATTTAAAGCGGCTTTTCTGCCACGACATTTCTTATACTGGACAATATAACCGTCCTTATTGCCACGGAGAATTGGCTTGATGCTCAGGATGTTGCCGACCAGGGCAGCGGAACCACTGAGTCGGCCTGTTTTTGCGAGATACTTCAGATCACCTACAGTAAAGATACCATTCATTCTGGCAGGATAAGTCTCCAGAGTATCGGTGATGGTGTCAAAATCTATTCCCTGGCTTCTCATCTCACTGGCATAGATAGCAAGGATACCCTGTGCAAGAGAAGCATTTAAGGAATCGATCATACGGATCCTGCGCCCCATGGGAGGATTCTCCATCAGCTCCTGTGCTGCAATCCTTGCAGAGTTATAAGTACCACTGATATTTTTGCTGAGAGAAAAATAAAGGACATCCTCATTATTTTCCATAATGCTGCGGAAGCATTCCTCGAAATCACCGCTGCTGATCAGGCCGGTCTTGATCTCGGCACCGGCACGGAGAGCATCATAATACTCTTTTCCTTTGACACGTTCCTGCTCCATGGTGAGGTCAGGATCAAAGCAGGTCAGAGGCTGACCATTTACATAGTTGACAAAGGAGATGACTCTGATATCATATTTTTTTACAAGCTCCGCAGGAATATTGGCGGCAGAATCAACTACAATCTGAAACATAGGATTATCCTTCACTTTCTATATAATGCTGATGAGTACAGAGATAAATATCGGTATCTGTAACATGTTACAAACATTATATGTAGTTATTAATACTATGTCAATGGACTTTGAAAAACAGTTATTGCAAAAAGCATCTGGGTTTTCTTTATATTCCCAATTACCTGACAGATGTGTTATACTTAAATCTGACATCATAAATTCAGAAGAGTATTTTAACGGGTTTTAGAGAGATATAGCAGGTATTATTTATGGAAAAGAAAAAATCTCATCCACTGATTGCTTTTTTCCTGTGGATCCTTTTCCTATCAGGGGTTTTGGTGGTTGCTTATCTTTCCGTGCAGGACGGAGAAGAGACCAAATTAATAGGAAAGAAACTGATCCGGTATCTTGCAGTCCGGAAATATGGGGAAGCAGTGACAGAAACGCAGCTTCTGGCAGTGACCTATCAGTTCAGACAGACGGGAAGGATCGTTGCCTTCTTTGCGATCGGCATTCTGGGGACGCTGACGATCCATGTGACCTTTTATAGGTGGTACTGGGTCATCAGGACCTTTTTGTCAGCGGGGATTCTGTGTGCGATCGCCTGTGTGACAGAGAAGTGCAAGAATTATATACCGAGCAGGCATTACAGCCATGAGGAAATGATGCTCTCCGTAACGGCAGTGATCCTTGGATTTTCGCTGGTTTCAGTTATTATGGTGTTGTTTCATGTTTTGAAGGAAGTTTTTGATGTGATCGCAAGAGCGGTAGTAAAGCATCAGTAAGGGAAGTTTATTATGAAAGATCTGACAAAAGGGAAACCGATCCGGTTGATCCTGCTTTTTGCTGTGCCTCTTTTTGTGGGACAGCTTTTTCAGCTATTCTACAGTCTGGCAGATACAAGGATAGTGGGACAGACACTGGGGGATGAAGCACTGGCTGCGGTTGGTGCCACAACAACACTCAGCGATATGCTGCTGTCTTTTCTGAATGGGCTGACCAACGGGTTTGCCATTGTGATCGCCACCTGCTTTGGTGCAAAGGACGAAAAGCAGATGAAGAAGGCTATGGGGGGAACGATCCTGCTGGGTGCCTGCTGTGCAGCTGTTTTAAGCGGACTGTGTCTCCTGAATATGAGTGGACTGTTAAAGCTCCTGAATATTTCACCGGAGCTTTTTGAAGCAGCAAGGGGATATATCGGGATCGTCATAGCAGGGCTTCTTGCAGCAACTCTTTACAACATCTGCGCAGCCATGCTCCGTGCGATCGGGGATTCCTTTACGCCGCTTTTGTTCCTGATCCTTGCAGCTTTTCTGAACATTGCCATGGATTATGGGTTTATCCTGTGTCTCCATACCGGTGTGGAAGGGGCAGCTTATGCAACTGTGATCGCCCAGACGGTTTCAGCATTTCTGTGTTTTCTCTATATGAGAAAAAAGTATCCGCAGCTTACACTTAAGAAGGAAGATTTTAAACCGGATATGGCACTATATAAGAAGCTTTTCGGAGCGGGACTTTCCATGGGATTTATGACGTCACTGGTGGGCATCGGTACAATGGCACTGCAGACAAGTATCAATACCTTTGGTACAGATATCATTGTTGCCCATACGGCGGCAAGAAAAATCTCATCCATATATATGCTGCCGTTTTCGGTAATGGGTACGACATTGGCAACCTATTGCGGACAGAACCTTGGAGCCGGAAAATACTCCAGGATCAGGCAGGGGATCAGAGATGCGGTTCTTGTTACATTTGTCTGGTGCAGCGGGGTGATCATCAGCGCCTATACAGTGGCACCATGGCTGATCCGTACGGTCACGGCTACGCAGAAGAAGGATATTATTGACACAGCGTCACTGTATCTCCGGGTGAACACCCCATTTTATTATGTACCTACTGTGATCTGTCTGTTCAGAAACAGCATGCAGGGCTTTGGGGATAACAGGACACCGGTGCTCTCCAGCTCTCTTGAAATGATCGGCAAGGTGCTGATCGCATTGCTTCTGGCACCGGCCATCGGATACTATGGGATTATCGTGGCAGAGCCCATTGTATGGTTTATCATGGTAATCCCCTTAGTGGTCAATATGGTACGGAGTTCTGTTTTAAAAATGCAGGACAGGGAAGGTGCATCAGCTTAGCATGCCACCCAGCATTCCACTGCCGCAGCAGAGCAGGAGAACAGTAAAAAAATGCCCGGAAAAGCCCTGCAGCGAGTGGTTGACGATCAGGGAGATCAGGAGCAGGATGAGAAAATAAAGGCCGCCGAGAAGAAGACCAAAAAGAAACTTCCGGCAGCCTTCTTTTTTGCCCGCGAGGAATCCGGCAAGAAATGTAACAAGGATGTAGATGCCGGTGATGCACAGGGTGACTGTCTTTTCGCTGAGAGAAAAGCGGTAGAGCAGCAGGGAAAGCAAAAGGAGAAGGAGCGCGGTCAGCAGATAGGAAAGAAGCAGATCCTTCAGAATAAAGGTAAGGCGGCTGCCGGTATTTTTCGTAGGGAACATAAGAGCCTCCTGTTTCAGAAATTACATAATCTTTACACTTAAATGATATGAGTGAACTTGACAGGTAATACCTCTGTATTGTATATTTTACTCATTACATTAAAAACAAGGAGTGATTTATATTTTGGATACCGATGGTGTCATACAACTGGTTATTATTTTAATTCTTATCATGCTTTCTGCATTCTTTTCTTCTGCAGAGACAGCACTGACCACTGTGAACAGGGTGCGTCTTAAGGCAATGGCAGAGGAAGGCAACAAACGTGCGAAAACAGCCCTTTCTGTTCTAGAGCAGTATGGAAAGATGCTGAGCGCCATTCTGATCGGCAATAATATCGTGAATCTGACAGCTTCATCACTGGCTACTACCCTTGCAATCAAAATTAATCTGACGGTAGGAATCGCAACAGGAGTTCTGACGGTTTTTATTCTGTTTCTGGGTGAGATCATGCCCAAAAATGCTGCAGCGGCTTATTCAGAGAGCCTGACTCTTTTTTATGCTCCGGTCATATCGGGATTGATGAAGCTAATGACACCGGTGATCTTCGTGGTGGATGCCATTACAGAGGGAATGAAAAAGCTGTTCCATATGGATAAGGATCTACATACGGCCATGACTGAGAAGGAACTGCGCACCTATGTGGAAGTCAGTCATGAGGATGGCGTAATCGAATCAGAGGAAAGAGAGCTGATCTATAATGTATTTGATTTTTCGGATACGGTAGCCAGGGATATCATGATCCCCAGAATCGATATGGCAAGCATCAGCGAGGACGCAGGCTATGAAGAGGTGATGACGCTGTTCCGGGAATGTATGTATACGAGAATTCCCGTTTACAGTGGGGATAAGGACAATATCATTGGCCTGATCAATATTAAGGACTTTATCCTGGTGGAAGAGAGAAGTAATTTCCATATTAAAGATATCATCAGGGAAGCCTATTATACATATGAATTCAAAAAGACAGCCGATCTGATGCTGGAAATGCGGGAAAAGCGGATCAATGTGGCCTTTGTGCTGGATGAGTACGGTGCAACTGTCGGCATGATTACTCTGGAGGATCTGCTGGAAGAGATCGTCGGAGAGATCCGGGATGAATATGATGAGGATGAAGAAGAGCAGATTCAGAAAAAGGGAGAAAGGACCTATCTGGTAGAAGGCAGCATGAAGCTGGATGATATTAATGATGAGCTTGGTACAGAGCTGCATTCAGAGGACTATGATTCCATTGGCGGCCTGCTGATCGAGAGTCTTGACAGACTGCCTGAGATCGGTGAGACGATCACACTGCCGGACGGGATCATCCTGAAGACAGGAGATATCAGGCAGAACAGGATCGTCAATGTGCTGATGACACTGCCTGACCAGAAAAAGGAAAAGGCGGAAGAGATTCCTCTTGTCAGCAAGGAATGACCTATGCTATAATACCATATAATGTCGGTATATTGATACCGGTTTGAAAAGAGAAATCAGCTTTTAAGGAGATAAGATTATGAAGCGTATTAAGACATTAACAACAAGAGACTTAAAGGAATCTATGAAGAAGGGCGGCTGCGGCGAGTGCCAGACATCCTGTCAGTCAGCTTGCAAAACAAGCTGTACCGTGGGAAACCAGAGCTGTGAGCATGCAAAATAATCTCTGAAAAGCGGAGTAAAAAGTGCGGTATTTATCAACAAGTAGATAAGGTATGTAAGCAGCGGTGGATCATCGCTGCTTATTCTACGTTTTCCAGTTTACACAATATCGCACAGGAAAGGAAACAGAAACGTGATACATCAATACAAAAACAATGGCTATAACATCGTACTGGATGTGAACAGTGGATCTGTACATGTGGTAGATGACGTAGTCTATGATGTGATCCCGGTTGTAGAAGATGCTCTTTGTACGTCCAGAGAGGGAAAAGAACTGGAGGATACGGTTCTTTCTGCCCTGAAGGAGCAATATGAAGAGGCTGATATCAGGGAAGCTCTTTTAGAGGTTCTTGAACTGAAGGATGTGGGATTACTTTATACAGAGGATATTTACGAGAAGTATATTACTGACTTTAAGGGCAGACAGACTGTTGTCAAGGCACTCTGCCTCCATATTGCCCATGACTGTAACCTTGCCTGCAGATATTGCTTTGCAGAGGAAGGGGAGTATCATGGAAGAAGAGCATTGATGAGCTATGAGGTAGGTAAGAAGGCACTGGATTTTCTGGTGGCAAATTCCGGAAACCGTGTCAATCTGGAGGTAGACTTCTTTGGCGGAGAACCGCTGATGAACTGGCAGGTTGTGAAGGATCTGGTAGCTTATGGCAGGAGCCTTGAGAAACCAAACAACAAGAAATTCCGCTTTACCCTGACGACCAACGGTATCCTGTTAAATGATGAGATCATGGATTTCCTGAATCAGGAGATGTCCAATGTGGTACTCAGTATCGATGGACGTAAGGAAATCAATGACCTGATGCGTCCCCACAGAGGCGGACAGGGAAGCTATGATACTATCGTTCCCAAGTTTAAGAAGCTGGCAGAGAGCAGAAACCAGATGAATTATTATGTCAGAGGAACCTTTACCCATAATAATCTGGATTTTGCAGAGGATGTGAAACATCTGGCAGATCAAGGCTTTGAGCAGATCTCCGTGGAGCCTGTTGTGGCAGCACCGGAGGAAAGCTATGCTATCACGGAAGAGGATATTCCGGCTGTTCTTGAAGAGTACGATGAACTGGCCAGAGAGCTTCTGAAGAGAAAGAAGGAAGGAAGAGGTGTGAATTTTTTCCACTTCATGATAGATCTGAAGGGTGGACCCTGCGTGGCCAAGAGGCTGTCAGGTTGTGGGTCAGGCACCGAGTATCTGGCTGTGACACCCTGGGGTGATTTTTATCCCTGTCATCAGTTTGTGGGTCATGAGGAGTTCCTGATGGGAAATGTGGATGAGGGCATTACAAGAACCGACATCCGTGACGAGTTTAAGACATGCAATGTTTATGCGAAGGACAAATGCAGGAAATGCTTTGCCAAGTTCTACTGCAGTGGCGGCTGTGCCGCAAACTCCTACAATTTCCATGGAAGCATCAACGATGCCTACGATATCGGATGTGAATTGCAGAGAAAGCGCATAGAGTGCGCGATCATGATAAAAGCGGCGCTGGCCGAAGAAGAAGGAGAATAAAAATGAAAAAGAGTAGAGCAATCATTGTGCTGATCGTTCTGGTGCTGCTCCTTGGCGGTCTCGGATACACAGCAACAGAAGGGATCGGAACAGACAGATCCGGTTCTGCATCAGACATTAAGCTTGGTCTTGATCTGGCAGGCGGTGTGAGCATCACCTACCAGGCAGTAGGCGAAGAAAAGCCGAGCAGCGAAGATATGGCAGATACGATCTACAAGCTGCAGAAGCGTGTAGAGAATTACAGTACAGAAGCTGTTGTGTATCAGGAGGGAGATGACAGGATCAATATCGAGATTCCCGGTGTAACAGATGCTAATGCCATTCTGGCAGAGCTTGGTAAACCCGGTTCCCTGTATTTCGTCTATGAAACAGATGAGGATGGCAATGCCAACTATCAGGCAACCATGGATGCAAGCGGAAATGTGGTTTATATGCTGACCAAGGATATTGATACGATCGTGGCAGAGGGCAGTGCACCTCTTTCTGGTACAGATGTCAAGGATGCCCAGGCAGCGACTGCTACAGACAATATGAACAATTCTGAGGTTGTTGTTGATCTTACCATGACAGGTGAGGGAACCAAAAAGTTTGCAGATGCAACTACAAGAGCATACCAGAAGGGTGAAACGCTTGGTATCTATTATGATGGGCAGATCATCAGTGCTCCAAGGGTACAGGCAGCCCTGACAGACGGTAAGGCGCAGATCAGTGGTAACTTTGATTATGAAAGTGCAGAGCAGCTTGCGTCCACTATCCGTATCGGTGGTCTGAAGGTCGAGCTGGAGGAGCTTCATTCCAAGGTGGTAGGTGCACAGCTTGGTGGAGAAGCGATCGCTACCAGCATCAAGGCAGGTCTGATCGGCTTTGCTATCATTGTTGTATTCATGATCGCTATTTATTACATTTCCGGTGTGGCAGCCAGTCTTGCACTGACGCTTTATGTAGAGCTGATCATCATTCTTCTGAATGGTTTTGATATTACATTAACCCTGCCCGGTATTGCAGGTATTATTCTTTCCGTAGGTATGGCAGTAGATGCCAACGTTATTATCTTTGCCAGAATCCGCGAGGAGTTGGCAGAGGGCAGAACGATAAAGACAGCGATCGATATTGGCTTCAAGAAAGCGCAGTCTGCTATCATCGATGGAAATATCACCACCCTGATCGCTGCAGCAGTGCTGGCAGTGATGGGTTCCGGTACTGTTAAGGGATTCGCTTACACACTGGCGCTTGGTATTGTATTATCCATGTTTACAGCCATGGTAGTGACTAAGCTGATCATGAAAGCATTCTTTGCCCTTGGGCTTACAAATCCGAAGCTGTATGGCGTAGCAAGAGAGAGAAAGGCAGTTCAGTTCACAAAGAAGAAGGCAGTTTTCTTTACCGCTTCCCTTATCGTGATCATTGCAGGCTTCGTCTTTATGGGCGTGAATAAGGCACAGACAGGAAACCCTCTGAATTACAGCCTTGAGTTCGTTGGCGGTACTTCTACAAGTGTTACCTTCAATGAGGATATGAGCCTTGCAGATATTGATTCCAGAGTAGTTCCGCTGATCGAGGATATTACCGGTGACGGTAATGTTCAGACACAGAAGATCGATGGAACCAATGAGGTTATTTTCAAGACAAGATCCCTGACACAGGAAGAGCGTGAGTCCTTTAAGGATGCCATGACAGATAATTTTGAGGTTGACGGAGAGAAGATCACAGCGGAAACGATCAGCTCCACCATCAGTAATGAAATGAAGCAGGAATCCATCGTAGCTGTGCTGGTAGCAGCGGTATTTATGCTGATCTATGTATGGCTTCGTTTCAAGGATGTACGTTTTGGTGCAAGCTCCGTACTCTGTCTGCTCCATGATGTGCTGGTTGTGCTGACCTTCTATGCGGTAGCAAAGGTATCTGTAGGTACTACATTTATTGCCTGCATGCTGACGATCGTAGGTTATTCCATCAATGCGACCATCGTTATCTTCGACCGTGTCCGTGAGAATATGAGAAGCATGAGCCAGAAGGATGGTCTTGAGCCTATTGTAGATACCAGTATCACACAGACTCTGTCAAGAAGTATCTTTACTTCCCTGACCACCTTTATCATGGTTGCCATGCTCTATATCTTTGGCGTGACAAGCGTGAAGGAATTTGCACTGCCGCTGATGGTAGGTATCCTCTGTGGTGCTTATTCTTCTGTATGCATCGCAGGTTCCTTGTGGTTAGTGCTGAGAAAGTGCTTCGCTAAAAAGAATAAATAAAAGAGTCTGAAATAGATCTGAAAAGGCAAGGATATTCTGAAGGGCAGAATGTCCCTGCCTTTTCCTTTCTGAGGAGTAAGGAGAAGAAGTGGAAAAATGGATGGTGGCAGCCAAGAAGGCTGACTTTAATGCGATTGCACAGAAATATGGGATCACACCGGTGCTTGCCAGGATCATGAGAAACCGGGATCTGACAGAAGATGAGGAGATCCGTCTGTTCCTGAAGGGGACTCTGGCTGACAGACCCTCACCTTTTGCCTTGTATGGAATGGAGAAAGCGGCAGAATTGCTGCTTTTAAAGATCCGGGAGGGGAAAAAGATCCGTGTGATCGGAGATTATGATGTAGACGGGATTTGCAGCACCTATATCCTATGCTGTGGGATCCAGGCACTTTCCGGAAAGGCGGATCGTGTGATTCCACACCGGATCCGGGATGGCTACGGGCTAAACATCAGCCTGATCGAAAATGCCAGAGAGGATGAGGTGGACACGATTCTCACCTGTGACAATGGCATCGCGGCTTTTGAAGAGATCAGCCTTGCCAGAGATTATGGAATGACGGTGATTGTGACAGATCACCATGAGGTGTCCTATACAGAAGAAAATGGAAAAAAGGAATATCATCTGCCGCCGGCAGATGTGGTGGTGGATCCCAAGCAGAGTGCGGATACCAGCCATTTTAAGGGAATCTGCGGTGCCCTTATCGCCTATAAGCTGATAGAAGCCCTCTGTGAAAAGTCAGGAGAGGAAGAAAAGAAAAAGTCCCTGCAGAAAGAGCTCCTTCCTTTCGCAGCACTGGCTACGGTCTGTGATGTGATGGAGCTTCGTGACGAGAACCGTATCATTGTGAAGTATGGCATGCAGCAGATGAAGGAAACGGAGAATCCGGGACTTCTGGCTCTTTTGCAGGTCAACGACCTGATGGATAAGGAGCTGTCTCCTTACCATGCAGGCTTTATCCTTGGCCCCTGTCTGAATGCGACAGGAAGGCTGGACAGTGCTGACAGGGCACTCAGACTATTTGAGGAGACGGATTTTAAAAAAGCAGTAACAGAGGCCTATGACCTGAAAAGCCTGAATGACAGCCGTAAACAGATGACAGAGGATGGTGTCAGTGAAGCAGTCCGTATGCTGGAGGCAGAAGGCAGAGAGCAGGATCCGGTGCTTGTGGTATATCTGCCGGACTGTCATGAAAGCATTGCAGGGATCATAGCGGGAAGGCTGAAGGAAAAATATCATAAGCCTGTACTGGTTGCGACAAGGGCAGAGGAAGGGATCAAGGGAAGTGGACGATCCATCGAAGCTTATTCCATGTATGAGGAGCTGTCAAAGTGCCGGGAGCTGTTTACGAAATTTGGCGGCCATAAGATGGCAGCCGGATTTTCCCTGGCAAGTGAGGAAGATTTAAATGACCTCCGGAAAAAGCTGAATAAAAATTCCACCCTGACAGAGGAGGATTTTAGAGAAGTTGTCCATATAGATGTTCCGATGCCGTTATCCTATGCCGATAATCATTTTGTGAAGGAGCTGTCGCTTTTAGAACCCTTCGGAGCAGGAAATCCAAAGCCCGTATTTGCGCAGAAAAATGTACGCCTGTTATCCGGGAAGATTCTGGGTAAGAACAGAAATGTTGGGAAATTCAGAATTGCAGATGAAAGCGGCAGGGGATATGATATGATCTATTTTGGAGATATGGAGAAGCTGGACAGGTTCCTTAGTGAAACGTACGGAGAGCATGAAAAGGAAGCGTTGTACAGTGGCAGCAGGAGCTTTGATGGGCTTACGGTCAGTATGGTCTATTATCCGGAGATCAACCGGTATATGGGACGGGAAAGTATCCAGATCGTCATGCAGTATTACTGTTAGGAGGGAAATGTATGATCACAACAATAACACTCAATCCGGCAGTAGATAAAACCTGCTTCGGAGAGCGGATGTGCCCTGGACAGGTCAACCGTATGGACAGGGTCAGAAATCTTCCCGGAGGAAAGGGAATTAATGTTACGAGGGTGCTGGCCGGTTATGGATTTCCGGTGAGAGCCATGGGATTCCTTGGGGGACATACAGGTATTTTTATCGAAAACGGAGTCAGACAGTTTTCGGCAGAATGTGCCTTTACACAGATTTCGGAAAGCACCAGAACCAATACCAACCTGATCACCGGGGACGGTTATGTGACAGAAATTCTGGAGCCTGGTCCGGTGGTCACAGAAACGGAGCTTTCTAGATTCCGGGAAGATTATGAGAAGGCACTTGCAGATACGGAGCTAGTGGTAATGAGCGGCAGTGTGCCTCCTGGCATCAGCCCGGATATATACAGGGAACTGATCGAAAAGGCTTCCTCCTTTGGAAAAAAGGTGATCCTTGATACCAGTAAGGAAAGCCTCCGGGAAGGAATCAAAGGAAAACCCTTCCTGATCAAGCCAAACACAAAGGAACTGGAATATCTTACAGGAAGAAGCTTAAGGAACAGGGAAGAGATCACGGAGGCTGCACTTATGCTTTGCCGGGAAGGTGTCCACAGCGTAGTCGTTTCCATGGGAGAAAAAGGACTTCTTTATATATCAGAAACAGAAAGGATCGCGGCAAGACCGCCGAAGATCAAGGCAGTCAATACGGTGGGCTGCGGTGATACCGCAGTGGCATCCCTTGCCATGTCTGTGCTTGCAGGAGAAGATGCAAAGACGGCTCTTGTGAAGGCAGCAGCAATTTCGGCAGCGAATGCAACAACGGTAGAGAACGGTGTATTTTCAAAAGAACGGGCGGAGGAGCTGGTGCAGAAAGTGACAGTGGAGATTTTATAAAATAAACCCCAGTATATTGCTATGATTTATTTTTTCTTAATTTTGATTTTATACTTTTATTAGGAAGTAGTCACAATTTGTACACATTTACCGGTTATGATCATAATCAAGATAGTTGAACAACTCACTATCTCCCCCCTCATAAGAAAAGCAAACCTCCGGTATCCCCCGGGGGTTTTGCTTTGCATATCGGCAAAGAATCCCCACAGTTGAAAAAACATGGCAGTCATGCTATTTTATTATAAGGATAGCTGGCAAAAAAGGAGAACAAAAATGGCGGAAAAAGAATATTGCTGCAGAGATCTGCTGGCAGGACTGTCTTATGAGTGTGTCAGGGGAAGTGTGGACAAATGTGTAAATGAAGTTGTATACGATTCCAGAAAGATAAAAGAAGGATGTCTGTTCATTTGTATCTGCGGATACAATGTAGATGGACACAGTTATATACCGGAGGCTCTTGAAAAGGGTGTTTCTGTACTGGTCGTGCAGAAGGATGTAGAGATACCGGGGAACAGTGACGTGACAGTGATCAGGGTGGAGGATACCCGGTATGCCATGGCATTTATTGCCGCAGCATATTTCGGACACCCGGCAGATAGACTAAAGGTTATCGGCATCACGGGAACCAAGGGTAAGACGACAAGTACTTACCTGATCAAGTCCATTCTGGAGAGCGCAGGATATCGGGTAGGCCTGATTGGTACGATCGAAACGATCATAGGGGATATCCATATCCCGTCCGGGAATACTACACCGGAATCCTTTGTCCTGCAGGAGACCTTCCGTAAGATGCTGGATGCAGGCATAGAGATCGTGGTCATGGAAGTGGCGTCCCAGGGGCTCAAGCTTCACAGAACCCAGGGATTCATCTTCGAGGTAGGTATTTTTACCAATCTGGAACCGGATCATATCGGTCCAAACGAACATGCAAGCTTTGAAGAATACCAGGCGTGCAAGGGACTTTTGTTCAAACAGTGCCGTCATGGGATCGTCAATAAGGATGACGAACACATGGAAGCGGTACTGAAGGGACACACCTGTGATCTGGAAACCTATGGCTTTGATAAGACGGCAGATCTATATGCAGAGGATCTGAAGCTCATTGATAAGCCGGGAGAGCTTGGAGTTGATTTCCGTGTAAAGGGAAAGATGGACTTCGAGGTGGAGGTGCCAACCCCCGGCAGGTTCAGCGTATATAATGCACTGACAGCGATCGCTGTCTGCAGACATTTCAGGGTAGAGATCCCGAAGATCAAAGAGGCACTTCTGAAGGCTCATGTAAAGGGCAGGATAGAGATGGTGCCGGTTTCTGACAAATTTACGCTGCTTATAGATTACGCGCACAATGCCATGAGTCTGAACAGTCTCCTTTCCACTTTAAAGGAATATCACCCTGAAAGACTGGTATGTGTATTTGGCTGTGGCGGCAACCGTTCCAGACTCCGCCGGTATGAGATGGGAGAGGTCAGCGGAAAGCTGGCAGATCTGACGATCATTACCTCCGATAATCCGAGATTTGAAGAGCCGCTTGCTATCATAGCTGATATTAAGACGGGAATTGATAAAACAGATGGTAAATATATTGAGATCTGCGACCGGAAGGAAGCAATCGCCTATGCGATCAATCATGGACAGCCTGGAGATATCATTGTTCTTGCCGGAAAGGGACATGAGGATTATCAGGAGATCAAAGGGGTCAAGCATCCCATGGATGAAAGAATACTGATCGCAGAGATCTTGAAGGAGAGGGAAGACAGGAACTGACCCTTCCGGGAGAATGGCATGAAGGAAAAGAAATATGCGGATGTCATCATTGACATTTCCCATGAAAAGGTAGACCGGACCTTTCAATATAAAATACCGGAGACCTTAAGAGAGACGGTGCTTGTGGGAACTGGTGTGATGGTGCCCTTTGGAAGGGGAAACCGCCTCACGGCCGGTTATGTGGTAGAGATCACAGATCAGGCAGAGTTTGACGAAGAAAAAATGAAAGAGATCTACAGCCTGTCAAAGCAGAAGGTTTCTCCGTCAGAGGATGCACTGAAGCTGGCGGCCTTTCTGAAGGAAACCTATGGCTCCACTATGATTGCTGCCCTGAAGACAGTGCTTCCTGTGAAGAGGGAAGTAAAGGCGAAGGAAAAGAAAACGATCGTAAGGAAGATGAATGGAGAAGAGATCCGTTCACTTCTTGCAGAGAGCATAAAGAAGCACCAGATGGGAAAGGCAAGGCTTCTGGCAGCACTGGCAGAAGAGCAGCAGCTTCCCTATGAGCTAGTGACAGGAAAACTCCGCATAGCACCATCCACCATAAAAAGTCTGATCTCGCAGCAGGCTGTCACAGTAGAGACAGAAAGCTGTTACCGGAACCCGGTACAGCTGGAAGCAGCTGGCAGAGAAGAAAAGAAGCTCAGCAATGAACAGCAGGCGATCGTAGATGCGGTGATCGCTGACAGGGATGCGGGGATCTGCAAAACCTATCTGATCCACGGCATTACCGGAAGCGGGAAGACAGAGGTATATCTTTCCCTCATAGAGGAAACGGTAAAAAGAGGCAGGCAGTGTATCATGCTGATCCCTGAGATCGCCCTGACCTATCAGACACTGCTCCGTTTTTACAAACGGTTTGGAGACCGGGTATCGGTCTTAAACTCCAGCCTTTCCGAGGGGGAGAGGTACGACCAGTGTGAGCGGGCGAGAAAGGGTGAGATCGATGTGATTATAGGCCCAAGATCAGCCCTGTTCACACCTTTCGAAAAGACCGGCATGATCGTGATTGATGAGGAACATGAGCCAAGCTATAAAAGTGAGACCATGCCAAGATACCATGCAAGGGAAACGGCAGAGTATCTTGCCTCCCTTAAAGGAGCCAGTCTTGTGCTTGGCTCTGCCACGCCTTCCTTGGAGGCCTACAGCAGGGCAAAAAAGGGTGAATATGAGCTCTTCACACTGACAAGGAGGCTGACAGGCGGAAGGCTGGCAGATGTCTCGGTGGTGGATCTTAGAAAAGAGCTGAAGGAGGGTAACCGTTCTATTTTCAGCAGAAAGCTGCAGGAGCTGATGGAGGACAGACTTTCTAGGAAGGAACAGATCATGCTGTTCCTGAACCGGAGAGGCTATGCAGGCTTTGTGTCCTGCAGATCCTGCGGACTCGTGATGAAGTGTCCCCACTGTGATGTATCTCTTTCACAGCACAGAGGTGGAAAATTAGTATGTCATTACTGCGGATATGAAATGCAAGAGCCAAAGAAGTGCCCGTCCTGTGGATCACCCTATATCCTTGGTTTCAAGGCGGGAACACAGCAGATCGAGGATCAGATCAGGAAGAGGTTTCCGGGGGCAGGAGTGCTTCGGATGGATGCGGATACGACACGGAAAAAGGGAAGCTATGAGGAGATCCTCTCTTCCTTTGCCGAAGGGGAGGCGGATATTCTCCTTGGGACCCAGATGATCGTGAAGGGCCATGATTTCCCACAGGTGACGTTGATGGGTGTGCTGGCGGCAGATCTGTCCTTAAATGACAGTGATTATCACTGCGGGGAGAGAACCTTTCAGCTTCTGACCCAGGCGGCAGGCAGAGCAGGGAGAGGGGTAAGGAAGGGAGAGGTAGTGATACAGACCTATCAGCCGGATCATTACAGCATTACCCTTGCTGCAACTCAGGACTACGAGGCTTTTTATGAGGAGGAAATGGGATATCGTGAGCTTATGGGATATCCTCCGGCAGAGCATCTGCTGGCGATCCTGTTTACCTCGAAGGAAGAAAAGCAGGCTTTGGAGGCTGCAGAGGAAACAGGAAGGATACTCAGAAAATACCGGGAGGAAAAGGGCAGCCGGGAGGGAGCTGTCATCGGACCGTCCAGAGCTGCAGTTTCCAGAATAAACGATATCTATCGTTTTGTGATATACTGTAAGGAAAGGGATTATCAAAAATTGCTCACTTATAAGGAGCTGACGGAAAGCTGCAGAAAAAATCTGCCGGAAAACGGTGCTCTGGTACAGTTTGATTTTGATCCGGTAAAAACGTATTGATGACAGAAGGGATGGAGAGGAATGGCAATCAGAAATATCAGGGAAATGGGTGATCCGGTGTTGAACAAGACCTGTAAGCCGGTCACAGAGGTAACAGAAAGAATCACGGAGCTGATCGAAGACATGTTTGAAACCATGTATGACGCAGACGGTGTCGGGCTGGCAGCACCACAGGTAGGAATTTTGAAGCGGATCGTTGTGGTTGATGTGACAGGGGAGGATCCGATCCTGCTGATCAATCCGGTTATTATAGAAACAAGCGGAGAACAGACCGGTAATGAAGGCTGCCTTTCCCTGCCGGGAAAGACTGGTGTGGTAACAAGACCGAATTATGTAAAGGTCAGAGCCTATGATGAGGAGATGAAACCCTTTGAGATCGAAGGGACAGAGCTGCTGGCAAGAGCATTCTGCCACGAGATCGATCATCTGGACGGTCACCTTTATGTGGAAAAGGTAGAGGGCGAACTGATGAGTATAGAAAGCCCGGAGCAGTAAGGTAAGGAGAGATTCGGATGAAGATTATTTACATGGGAACACCGGATTTTGCGGTAGCGCCTCTTGAGGCGATCCTGAAAGCCGGACACGAAGTGACGGCAGTGGTGACACAGCCTGACAGACAGAAAGGAAGAGGCCGGGAGGTGCAGTATTCACCGGTGAAGGAATGCGCCTTGTCCTATGGTATTCCGGTGCTGCAGCCTTTGAAAATCAAAGAAAAGGATGCCGTAGAGGAACTTAGGAAATATCCGGCAGATATCTTCGTAGTGGCAGCTTTCGGACAGCTGTTATCAGAAGAAATTTTAAATATGCCAAGGCTTGGTTGTATCAATATCCATGCCTCCCTCCTTCCGGCTTACCGGGGAGCAGCGCCGATCCAGTGGTGTGTGATCAACGGGGAAGAGAAGACCGGAGTTACCATCCAGCAGATGGCAAAGGGAATGGATACCGGAGATATTCTTCTGCAGAAGGAAGTTGTCCTTGATGAAAAGGAAACCGGCGGCAGCCTGTTTGACAGATTGATGGAAACTGGGGCGGAGCTGATCGTGGAAACTCTGTCAAAGATCGGGACTGGAGAACTTACGCCTGTTCCGCAGAAGGAAGAACTGGCAACCTATGCAGGAAAGATCACAAAGGATATGGGAAACATCGACTTTGCGAAGTCTGCCGTGACCATTGAAAGACTGATCCGGGGCTTGAATCCCTGGCCCAGCGCTTTTACCCATTATAAAGGAAAGATACTGAAAATCTGGGAAGCTGATGCGGTGTCAGAATGTGCAAATGCAGAAAATCCGGTTCCAGGCACAGTGATCGCCATGGATAAGGAATCCTTTACGCTGGCAACAGGAGAGGGCGCCCTGAGGATCAGAAGCCTGCAGCTTGAGGGAAAGAAACGGATGAGTTGCGCGGAATTTATGAGGGGTTATGAGGTAAAAGTGGGAGAATCATTACACTGATCAGGAAATCGGATCTAAAAAAGGAGAGATGAAGCATGGGCTATTATTACGGTTTTGACCCAACTTATATTCTGGTTATTATTGGCGCCGTCATCTGTATGCTGGCGAGCAGCAATGTCAATAATACCTACAGAAAGTATGCGAAGATCAGAAGCAGAAGCGGAATGACCGGCGCAGAGGCGGCAGCAAGGATCCTTGCCATGTCGGGGATCCATGATGTGTCGATCCAGCATATCAGCGGAGATCTGACAGATCATTATGATCCGTCAAAAAAGGTTCTGCGGCTTTCGGATGCAGTATATGACTCTCATTCGGTAGCAGCAATCGGTGTAGCAGCCCATGAATGCGGGCATGCTGTGCAGCATCAAAAGGGATATCTGCCGCTGAAACTGAGATCCCTTCTGGTACCGGCTGCAAATCTAGGCTCGAGGCTCGGACTTCCTATCGTGATCCTTGGACTGATCCTTGGGATCGGCTTCCGGCTTCCGAATGGCGATTATTTTTCATTAGCCATGCTAGGTGTATGGATCTTTTCTCTGGCGGTGCTGTTCCAGATCGTGACACTGCCGGTAGAGTTCAATGCGTCAAGAAGGGCGCTTTCCATGCTCCGTGACTATGGCATGTTGTCCGCTGATGAGATCGGGGACTGCAGAAATGTACTGACGGCAGCAGCACTTACCTATGTGGCTGCGGCAGCTTCTTCTATTTTACAGCTGCTGCGACTGCTGATGCTGAGCGGCCGCAGAAGGGACAGAGATTAGGAAGGCATACCGGATTGGAAAATATAAGAGAGCTGGCAGTGGATATGCTGTCAGAGATTATGGAAGAAGGAAGCTACTGTCATCTGGTGATCCGCAGTGTGCTTCAGAAATATAATTACAGAGACAGCCGGGATAAGGCGTTCTTAAAACGGCTGGTAGAGGGAACCGTGGAGAGATGTATCCAGATCGATTATGTGCTGGATCAGTTCTCCAAAGTGCCCACAGTCAAAATGAAACCATTTATACGGAATCTGCTGCGCAGCAGTGTATATCAGCTTCTGTTCATGGACAGTGTACCGGACCGGGCTGTGTGCAATGAAGCGGTAAAGCTTGCAGGAAAAAGAGGATTCCGTCAGCTTTCCGGCTTTGTCAACGGTGTATTGCGTAATATTGCAAGAAATAAAGAACAGATCCACTTTCCGGAAGAGGAAAAGGATCTGGTAAGGGCTCTTTCTGTGAAGTTTTCCATGCCTGCATGGCTTGTTGAAAAGCTCCTGAAAGAGCAGGGAGAAGAGAAGACGCGAAGGATGCTGGAAACATTTTTGCAGACAAGGCCTGTGACGATCAGACTGAAAGAGGATCTTTCTGCATCTGAAAAGGAAGAGCTGATCTCAGCTATTGAAAAGACTGGCTGTAAGATGTTGGCACATCCTTATCTACCTTATGCGTACTGCATCGAAGGAGCAGAAGGGCTTTTGACACTCCCTGGTTTTGAGGAAGGCTTGTTCCAAGTGCAGGATGTGAGCAGTATGCTGGTCTGCGAATGTGCCGGGATCCGGGAGGGTGACAGGATCCTTGATCTCTGCGCAGCACCGGGAGGCAAGAGCATTCATGCAGCACAGAAGCTGAAAGGGACAGGACTTGTGGTTTCACGGGATATCAGTGAGGAGAAGACAGCTCTGATCCGCGAAAACAAGCGGAGAATGAAGATACAGAATATGGAAGTCTCAGAAGGAGATGCCAGAACCTTCAGTAAAAAGGATGAAGAAGCCTATGATGTGGTGCTGGCAGATCTTCCCTGCTCCGGGCTTGGTATTATGGGAAAGAAGCCGGATATCCGCTATCATGCGAAAAGAGAGGGACTTGAGAGCCTTAAGGCTCTGCAGCGTGAGATCCTCAAGAACGCTGTTTCCTACGTGAAGCCTGGAGGCATACTTCTTTACAGTACATGTACCATCAACCGTGAGGAAAATGAAGAAAATGCAGGGTGGCTTACCAGGCAGTTCCTTTTCAGGCTGGAATCCCTTTCCCCGTATCTGCCAGAGGTACTGAAGGAAGAGGGAAAAGATGGCATGTTACAGCTTATTCCCGGAGTACATGAGACGGACGGTTTTTTTATTGCCAGACTGAAAAAACAGGAGAATAAACAGACATGATGGAACAGCCACGTCCTTTGACGGAGAAAAAAACAGATATCAAGTCACTTACACTTCCGGAGCTGACGGCTGAGATGGAGGCCATGGGAGAAAAGAGATTCCGGGCAGGACAGCTGTATCAGTGGATGCACCAGAAGCTGGCAGGGGATTATGAGGAAATGACCAATATCCCGGCTGCACTGAAGGGAAAATGCCGGGAGAGATTTACCTATACTTCCCTGACCTGTGTGAGGGAGCAGATCTCAAAGATCGATGGGACAAGGAAATATCTGTTTGGGCTGTCTGACGGCAATGTAGTAGAGAGCGTTTTCATGAGGTATAAGCACGGAAACAGCGTCTGCATTTCTTCACAGGTGGGGTGCCGGATGGGGTGCCGGTTCTGTGCTTCTACTCTGGATGGTCTTGAACGGAATCTGCTGCCTTCTGAGATGCTGGAACAGATTTATGCGATCACCAGGATCACCGGTGAGAGGGTTTCCAATGTAGTTGTGATGGGAACAGGGGAACCTCTTGATAATTATGACAATCTGCTCCGGTTTCTGCAGCTTCTGACAGCAGAAGAGGGACTGAACATCAGTCAGAGAAATGTGACAGTATCTACCTGCGGCATTGTGGAGAAGATTAGGGAGCTGGCAGATGAAAAGCTTCAGATCACATTGGCACTTTCCCTGCATGCAACGACAGATGAGAAGAGAAGAAAGCTTATGCCCATTGCCAATAAATACTCCATAAAGGAGCTGATGGAGGCCTGTGCCTATTACTTTAAACAGACAGGCAGACGGATTACCTTTGAATACAGTCTGGTAGGCGGAGTGAATGATACTCCGGAGGATGCCAGAGAACTGATTGCCCTGATCAGTCCCTTAAATTGCCATGTGAATCTGATTCCGGTGAATCCGATCAAGGAAAGAAACTATGTGCAGTCAGAGGAGAAGGCCGTTCTGCAGTTTAAAAAGACGCTTGAACTCTCCGGAAATAATGCTACAATTAGGAGAGAATTGGGCAGAGATATTGATGGTGCCTGCGGACAGCTGCGCCGCAGACATATGGATCAGACACCACAGGAGGTAGGAAAGTGATCAAGTCCTTTTCTGTAACGGATATCGGCAGAAAAAGAAAATTGAATCAGGATTTTGTATATTCATCAGATGAAGCTGTAGGTAACCTGAAGAACGTTTATATCGTTGCAGATGGTATGGGAGGTCATCAGGCGGGTGATTATGCTTCCAAGTGTACTGTGGAAACCATGGTACGGGAGATCAGAGGCTGCTTTGAGCAGAGTCCGATCCGTATTTTGAGTAAGGCGATCCGGATCGCCAATGATCAGGTGAGACGGAAAGCACGTGAGGATGAAAGTCTGTACGGTATGGGAACCACGGTAGTAGCAGCGACTGTCCTTGGTAAATATCTGCAGGTGGCAAATGTAGGTGACAGCAGGCTTTATATCATTAATGAGGAAGTAAGACAGATTACAAGGGATCATTCTCTGGTAGAGGAAATGGTCAGGATGGGAGGACTTGACAGAGAGGCGGCAAGAAACCATCCAGATAAGAATATTATTACCAGAGCAATTGGTGCAAGAGATACCATAGAGATTGACTTCTTTCATGAAGAACTGAGGAGTGGAGATCTGGTACTTATGTGCTCTGACGGACTGACCAATATGTTAGAGGATGAAGAGATCGGCAGGATACTGAAGACTCCGGGTACGATTGAGGAAAGAGCAGAGAGACTGATCAATGCGGCTAACCAGAACGGCGGCAGAGATAACATAGCGGTAATTTTGATTGATGCGTTCGCCAGAGAGAACGAAGATTAAAGACCCACGAAGCATGGAGAGGTAAACATGATTAAGATAGGAATGATGATAGGAGACAGATACGAAATACTGGAAAAGATCGGTACGGGTGGCATGTCTGATGTCTACAAGGCAAAGGATCATAAGCTGAACCGGTTTATTGCAGTGAAGGTATTAAAGCAGGAATTCAGTGAGAATGCTAATTTTGTGTCTAAATTCAGAATAGAAGCACAGGCGGCAGCAGGCCTGATGCACCCCAATATCGTGAATGTATATGATGTTGGTGAAGAGGACGGTATTTATTATATTGTCATGGAGCTTGTAGAAGGGATCACACTCAAAAAATACATCGAGAAAAAGGCCAGACTGTCGGTGAAGGAGGCAGTCAGCATTGCTATACAGGTGAGCATGGGGATTGAGTCGGCTCACAATAATCATATCATCCACAGGGATATCAAACCTCAGAATATCATGATCTCCAAGGAAGGAAAGGTAAAGGTGACCGATTTTGGTATCGCCAAAGCAGCTACCAGCAATACCATTACCTCCAATGTGATGGGATCAGTGCATTATACATCACCGGAGCAGGCAAGGGGTGGATACTCAGATGAGAGAAGTGATATCTATTCTCTTGGAATTACCATTTTTGAAATGCTGACAGGCAGAGTACCCTTTAATGGGGAAACTACAGTAGCGATCGCCATTAAACATATTCAGGAGGAGCTGCCTTCTCCAAGGGATTTCGTACCAGAGATACCTGTCAGTGTAGAGCAGATTGTGTTTAAATGCTGTCAGAAGAGTCCGGACAGACGTTATCAGTCCATGGGTGAGCTGATTGCAGATCTGAAGCATTCTCTGATGACTCCCGATGAAGATTTTGTCAAGCAGGTCAATACAGATGAGGAAGCATCCACAAGGATGATCTCAGATCAGGATTATTCACAGATCAAGAAGCAGTCCGGTGCTTCTATCGAGGAAGCCATGCATCTTCGGAAGGAAGAGGAAGTGCGCAGAAACGTTCAGAAAAAACAGCAGCCCTCTGGTCAGAAAAAAAAGCAGCAGCCTTCCGGAACGAAACAGCCAAAGCATAAGCCCAAGTCTCAGCTACAGCCTCCGAAGAAGGAGAGGGAGGATGTTTATCACAGCAGGAGAAAGTATGAACCTGATGAGGACTATGAAATTGATGAAGAGGAAGAAGCTGCTTCCGGTATGGAAAGACTGACAACAATCCTTGCGATCGTTGCAGCAGTCATTATCGGCTGTATCATTCTTTTTCTGGCAGGCAGGGCTATCGGTCTGTTTCCTGTAGGGATCAGGGGTAGTGAAGAAGAGGTGACGGAAGAAAAGAAGCAGGTGGAAATGATCGATGTCGAAGGGAAGAACATTGATGATGTAAAGGTTGCACTGCTTACGATCAATCTCACACCTGAGATCCAGTATGAGGAAAGTACCCAGTATGCGCAGGGGATTGTCATCGAGGCCAGTGCAAAAGCAGGCGAAATGGTAGATGAAGGAACCAATATCGTGCTGACGGTCAGTGCAGGATCAGAAGGGATCGAGGTTCCAAAGGTAGTCGGACTTTCAGAGGCAGAGGCAGTTTCCAATCTGGAGCAGAAGGGCTTTCAGGTATCCAAGACCTCTGCAGCTGACCAGTATATCCAGAAGGGGAATGTCATCAGTCAGACACCGGAAGGGGGAAGCAAGGCCTTTTCTGGGGCTACCGTTACGATCTGCATCAGCACAGGCATTGAAAATGCCAAGATCTCAGTACCGGATGTGATGGGAAAAAGTGAAGATGAGGCCATGAGTATCCTTGTGGAGGCTGGTCTTCAGCTTGGCAGTATAACAGAGGTTACGAACAATAACACAGATTATCTTGGACTGGTATGTTATCAGAGCTATTCAGTGGGAACTTATGTAGATGCGGGTACCAGAGTAGATATTCATGTCAGTGTAGGTCCTGCACAGGCAACCTATCGTTTTACAGACAGTATTACACCGCCAACCAGTGCCGAGGATCCCAATTATAAATCTGGCACAGCTGTAACTGTGACACTGATGGCAGATGACGGGACGCAGCTTATGAGTACACAGACTGCATCCTTCCCAATCGCACAGCAGAATATCACCGGGATCAAGACCAGCACCGGATATATCCTATTCCAGTATCAGAATACAATAGAGGGTGCTACCATTACCAATGAAGACGGCAGTGTGACGACAACGGAGAGTTCTACAGAGAACAAAGAGATTCGCCGCACCGTAAATTTTGTACAGGAGTAGGGCATGCAGGGAAAGATCGTCAAAGGAATAGCGGGCTTTTATTATGTGCATACTGCCTCAGGTCTGTTTGAATGCAAGGCCAAGGGCGTATTCCGGAAAGAACAGAAAAAGCCGCTTGTAGGTGACCTGATAGAGATGGTGCCAGTGGATGAGGAAAAGATGACCGGTAACATCACAGACATCCTGCCAAGAAAGAACACGCTGATCCGTCCGGCATCAGCCAATGTGGATCAGGCACTTGTGATCTTTGCCATAGTAAAGCCCAATCCCAATTATAATCTTTTAGACCGTTTCCTAATCACCATGGAGGAGCAGTCCCTTCCCTGTCTGATCTGTTTTAACAAGCAGGATATTGCCACGGAAGAGGAAAAGCAGGAACTGATCGAGGCTTATGGAAAAAGCGGGTATGAAGTGCTTTTTGTCAGTGGAAAGCTGCAGGAGGGCATAGATACGATCAGAGAGAAGCTGCAGGGCAAAACCACAGTGGTGGCAGGACCAAGCGGTGTTGGAAAGTCTACGATCATCAATGCCCTTTATCCGCAGGCAAATATGGAAACCGGCGAGATCAGCAGAAAGATTGAAAGAGGAAAGCATACAACGAGGCATGCAGAGCTCTTTGCACTCTCCGAGGATACTTTTATTTTTGATACACCGGGATTTACGTCCCTTAGTCTGGGAGAGATGGAAAAGGAAGAGCTGCAGGGGTTTTATCCGGAGTTTACACCTTATGAGAAATATTGTAAATTTACAGGCTGCTCCCACATCAGCGAGCCGGTCTGCGGGGTAAAGGATGCCCTTGAAAGGGGCGATATCAGCTGGGTCAGATATGAGAATTACAAGATGCTTTATGAAGAAATCAAAAATAGAAGAAAATATTAGTTGACAAAAGGATGTCTTGCAGATAGAATAGTTAGTGGTAACTAACCAAACCATTAATGCCCGACATACTTTTCATGAGGACGGCCAGAAGAGGTTCTGGCCGTTTTCTGAAAAGAATAGTTAGTCAAAACTAATTATTAAAAGCTGTGGAGAAACTTTTACTCGGGAGAGCAGGACTTGAGCAGAGAAACATGGGAACTGATGAAGCATATGGAAACAGAGGGACTGGAGGTGCAGATGATCATACAGTGTGCTCCTGCGATCGCCGGTCTTAAGGTATCCAATCTGCTGATCATTTCTGAAGGACAGCTTTTCCAGTTACGGGAGCTTCTGAAGGACAGCAGCATCAGTATGTATCTTCTTCTGAAGGAAGAGGGACGGCTGGTTATCCTGCTTTATCACCGGGAATGGCTGCAGAGGATGCTCGGAGAGCCGGACAGAAAAGCATGGCTGGTAAAGGCCGGTTATCAAGCAGATTATGACAGTGTAAGGGCAGGATATGAGGGCATCAGCCTGTCAGCGGTTCTGGCTCGTTTCCGCAGAAGATACCAGTCCTACAGCAGGGGGATGAAAGACTTTCCACATGAAATGGGAATCCTGCTTGGATATCCGGTAGAGGATGTGGAAGGCTTTATCTTACATAAGGGAGGCAGTTACCTCTGCAACGGGTACTGGAAGGTGTACGATAATGTTTCACAGAAACAGAGAACCTTCCGCTGGTATTCCTTTGCAGAACATCATTTGCTTTGTCTTCTGAAGGAAGGACGCAGCATACCGGAGATCATCAGGCTGTACCAGAGACCGCTTGGAATCGTTCCGGCATAAAAAAGAGAGGAGAATCATAACAATGGAAACAGTAAAAATCGTATTCTGGTCACAGGGTGGAAATACAGCAGCTATGGCAGCAGCCGTAGCAGAGGGTGTGCAGGAAGCCGGCAGCAAGGCAGAGATCATCAATGTCAGTGATGCATCCGCAGCCGATCTGCAGAGCATGAAAGGATTTGCCCTTGGGTGCCCTGCCATGGGAGCAGAAGTTCTGGAAGAAATGGAAATGGAGCCCTTCATGTGTGAACTGGAAGGAAGCCTTGCCGGCAAGAGCGTAGGCCTGTTTGGTTCCTACGGCTGGGGAGACGGTCAGTGGATGCGTGACTGGGAAGAGAGATGCAAGGCAGCCGGCGCAGCTGTTGTAGGCGGCGAAGGCGTGATCTGTCAGGAAACCCCGGATGATGGTGCGATCGCAAGCTGCAGGGCACTTGGCAAGGCACTGGCAGCCTTATAAATCAAATTGCTTATTACCTAACTTCTAAAATCTTATATCACACAAAGGCCATGCGCTGCATGGGACATAAGAGTGGTGTCCTGTACGGTGACATGGCTTTTGTATTTTTACTCAGTCGAGCAGTTGTTCCTGAAGGAGAAAAACATGCTTTACAGATCAATATTTCACCTGTAAAGTTGATATTGTGAGTGAAAAGAAATAAAAGGAATATAAGGAGGGGTTCTTTTGAAAGGATTGCTGGAAATTTGCTGTGGCAGCTTTGAAGATGTGAAAACAGCCTGGGAAAATGGTGCGAATCGTGTGGAGCTTAATAGTGCGCTGTATTTGGGCGGATTGACTCCGTCTCTTGCAAATTTGTTCTGCGCAAAGGAGCAATGTGATATTCCGGTTGTGACTATGGTTCGGCCAAGAGGGGGTGGTTTTTACTATTCGGAAGAAGAATATAAGACCATGCTTTTGGATGCACGCATGCTTTTGGATCACGGGGCGGATGGAATTGCTTTTGGCTTTTTGAAATCAGATCATACGCTGGATGTTATGCGGACGAAAGAAATGCTTGCGCTTATTCATGAGAAGGGAAAAGAAGCCGTATTTCACCGGGCATTTGATTGTGTTGTACAGCAGGAGCATGCGGTGGAAACCTTAATCTCTCTTGGTACAGATCGGATTCTTACCAGTGGTGGTGCACCGGATGCATGGACGGGGAGAAAACAATTACAATGGTTGCAAAGCCAATATGGAAACGAAATCACATTTTTGGCAGGAAGCGGCGTGAATGCCGAAAATGTAATTGATTTGATGGAATATACGAAAGTGGAGCAGGTACATACATCTTGTCGAAAATGGTGCGTGGATGTGACTGCCTCACAGCAGGAAGTGGATTTTTCTTATGCCACAGGTCAAAAGAATGCATATGAAATGGTGGATGCAAAAAAAGTAAAAAAAATGGCAAAAGTACTGACCTTGTAGTTTGTATAGGGTTTAGAATCCAGACTGTAAAAGTCAAAATGCGCATGATATTTTGATAGTTGCCACCGTCGATTGACATATTGAACGGTTTGGGGGTGGGTGGCAGCTTTATAATTTAAGAAAACAATTCAATAAGAAGGGCGAATGGATCATATTGAAAGAAATGAAAAAGTACAGGATCGCAGCAGTACTGATGATAGTCATGGGAGCGATCTATGGCGTATTTCGTCTGGACGGAATGATACGAAAAGGACACTTTCATCATTGAGATTCACCTGTATATGTGCTGTGCTATGGTTAGTCGCGGAAAGTCGGTCATGTTGGAGCTTATCTGGGCGGACGGTATGTGGAGTTCATAATTTATCCGTTTTCCTTTGAGTGAGAGGAGCTGGAAGGGGACAATGGGAGTTCTAAAAGGAAGACTTCATAAACTGTTTTGGAGTAGTTCCCTTATACTTGTGAAATGTTTTTATAAAGTAGCTTTCATCGTTAAAACCACAGGAGATAGCGGCTTCCCGGATGGTAATGTCTTTTGTGGATAACATCTCGCTGGCGCATTCGATCCGGTAATAATTGAGGTAATCAACAGGTGTACGTCCGGTCAGGCTTCGGAAATAGCGGCAGAAGTACCGGGGATTCATGCCGGCAATACGGGATAAATTTTCCAGACTGATATTGTTGCTGTAATTATCGGAAATAAAAGTTAATACATTTTTAATCGAGGCAATCCGCTCAGAGGAAACTATATCCTGATGGGTCTGCTCATACAGATGTTCATTGATGATTGTTCCCAGAAGGTGGTATAAATAGCCCTGCACCATAAATTCATAACCGATCTTTCTGCTGGATAAGGCATGACACAGGTGCTCTGTAATGGGAAGAATGGAACTGGGATTTTCAGAAAGATAGCTGTTGATGGTGATTTTCTGGTCAATAATATCCCTTATGATTTTGGAGCAGGCATGGTTGTCCTTTAACAGAATCTGAAGATCAAATACCACGCATTCATAAATACAATCGTGAGGAGTGCCTCCGTGAAGCATGCCGCTGGTAATAAAAATGACATCCCCTGCGTGATAAAGCTTGGTTGTTTTCTCGAGCTTTAATTGGAAGGAACCGGAGATGATACGGATGATTTCGTATTGTGTATGCCAGTGGTACTGCATATCATAGCGTGGACTATGGGGAGTCTGATGATAAAATGCAATAGGAAAATTAAAGGTGCCCTGAGGTATTCTTTCCTGATAATCAATGTATTTCATATAACCTCCGTTCTGCTGGCAGGCAGCATTACAAATTGTGATAAAGCATCGGCTTTCCTCTATGCAAAAATGTTTTACAGAAGGGTACGATGATCAGTAGATTCTTTATATGGTAAAGCTTTCTTATTACTTTCATTATCATATCTGAATATCATATTTCAGAATCATATTCCAATATTATAAGAAGTGAATATTGTACAATTTTTTGATAGTATAACACTTTTGTTCCGGACATGCAAAGGGTATAATCTATCTATCATTAAAGAATTGCCTCCGGGCAGAATGGAATAAGGAGGGTTATACCATGGCAGAGAGCAGATTAATCGGTGAATACCCGGTGATAGGTATCCGGCCGACGATTGATGGACGTAGAGGTCCAGTTAAGGTTCGTGAGGGACTGGAAGATCAGACAATGGGTATGGCAAAGGCGGCAGCGAAGTTATTTGAAGATAATATCAGATATTCTAATGGTGAGCCGGTAAAGGTTGTGATCGCAGACACAACGATCGGACGTGTTGCAGAGGCAGCAGCGTGCGAGGAAAAGTTCAGAAGGGAAGGAGTGGCAATCACACTTACCGTAACTCCATGCTGGTGCTATGGATCTGAAACAATGGATATGGATCCTTCAACCATTAAGGGAGTCTGGGGACTTAACGCAACAGAACGTCCGGGAGCTGTTTATCTGGCAAGTGTTCTTGCTACGCACGCACAGAAAGGACTTCCGGCATTCGGTATTTATGGACACGATGTGGTAGAGGCTGACGATTCCACCATCGGTGAGGATATTAAAGAAAAATTACTGAGATTCGGCCGTGCGGCAGTTGCTGCAGCAACCATGAGAGGAAAGTCCTATCTGCAGATTGGTTCCATCTGTATGGGTATCGGCGGATCAATTATTGATTCGGATTTCATGGAGTCCTATCTGGGCATGAGAGTAGAGTCTGTAGATGAGGTGGAGATTATCCGTCGTATGACAGAAGGAATTTATGATGAGGCTGAGTTCCAGAAAGCGCTTGCGTGGGCGAAGGAAAAATGCACGATCGGCTTCGACAAAAATCCTGATTTCGTAAGAAAGAGTGATGAAGTAAAAGAGGAACAGTTCGAATTTGCAGTTAAGATGGCGGTAATCATCAAAGATCTTATGAATGGCAACAAAAATCTTCCGGACGGCTTTGAAGAAGAGGCGGTTGGACATAATGCCATTGCTGCAGGATTTCAGGGACAGAGACAGTGGACAGACTTTTATCCGAATGGAGATTTTGCAGAAGCAATGCTGAATACCTCTTTTGATTGGAATGGAGCAAGGGAACCTTACATTCTTGCTACGGAAAATGATGTACTGAACGGTCTTGGCATGCTGTTCATGAAGCTTCTGACAAACAGAGCACAGATGTTTGCGGATGTTCGTACATACTGGAGCGGAGAAGCGATCAAAAGGGTAACAGGTTATGATATTGAAGGTGTTGCAAAGGAAGCAGATGGAGTGATTCATTTGATTAACTCTGGTGCGTGCTGTCTGGATGCGAATGCAGAGGCAAGAGACGCAGATGGCAATCAGGTGATGAAACCCTGGTATGAAGTGACACAGGAAGATCAGGATGCAATCATGGCAGCCACAACCTGGAATGCCGCAGATAACGGATATTTCCGTGGAGGTGGTTTCTCATCCAGATTTGAGACTACTGCAACAATGCCCGCGACGATGATCCGTCTGAATCTTGTTAAAGGATTGGGACCGGTTATGCAGATTGCGGAAGGCTTTACGGTAGGTTTACCGGCAGATGTATCTGACACATTGTGGAAAAGAACGGACTATACATGGCCGTCCACCTGGTTTGCTCCCAGATGTGACGGAAAGGAAGGCTCTGCATTTAAAACAGCTTATGAGGTAATGAATAACTGGGGAGCAAATCATGGCGCGATCTCTTATGGACATATAGGAGCTGATCTGATTACCCTTTGTTCTATTTTGAGAATTCCTGTGGCAATGCATAACGTTGCAGAAAAGGATATTTTCAGACCTAAGGCATGGGATGCATTCGGAATGGACAAGGAAGGTGCTGACTACAGAGCATGCCAGACCTATGGACCGATGTACAAATAGCAAAAGAAAAGCTGAAGATAAGCATAAATGAGAAGGTCGGGGATCTAAAACCGATTCCCGACCTTTTGTTCTGTCTGATGTGTGGTCATGTGGAGATAAAAACAGATACTTACTGTGGTTTTTGACTGGATACATCAGGATGAAAGAACTGGTACTGGACGGCTTCGTTCGTTCCGGTTGACATGACTCCGATGAGGATATTTCCGTCCTGCAGGTACCAGACATTGCCTTTTGCGGTTCCGGTGTCGGAATCAAATCCGCTTTCACCGTAGAGCTGGTTGGTTTCATCACAAAGGGACTGATAAACATTCTCCAGTTCCTCTTTGGATTCCGGAAGGTATAACCAGGCCATGCTCATTAATTGGTTGCGGTCATCAAACATATACTTGATTGTTCCGGACATTGCATGGAAGTCTTTGCTGAAAGAGTAGGTTGTTCCGGAATAAATGGAGGCATAGGATTCTAAAGGTTCTCCTTCCAGAGCAAGTACATCTTCGAGGGTATTATCCCAGGTGATTTCCGTGAAGGGGCATTCGGTTTTTGGAGAGCGTCCACAGCTGCAAATAAAGACAAGGCTGATTAAAACAGGACAAAGGACAAGGAACATTTTTTTCAATCGTTTCATCATAATAACCTCCGTAAATTGTTGGATACCAAACATGTGTCATACTTGGTTATTTTACAATATGCACGATTGGAAAACAATAAAAAACGCAACAAAATCCAAAATATTTTATTGTGGTTGTGCAAAAAAGATAATAATAAACGAATTTTTCTATAAAATTTGTAAAAGTTGTCTAATAATTCCTTGACCGGAAGATAAAACGATTGTATAATGTTTACAATAAATGCGGGTTTGAAGTGCAGAAGTTTAGCCATGATTTGATGATGGAGGTAAAACAGGTGGAAAAATTAAAACAAAATGCATTTATAAAAAAAGTGGGATTGAACAGAATTATTCTGGTACTTGTAATGCTGTTGATGTATTTGGCATTTGGGGTATTGACCGGTGGAAAGTTCTTTGGAACATCCCGTATTCTGAATACGATGAACTATGCGTATTTCCTTGGATTTCTGTCTTTGGGAGTAACGTTTGTCATTGCAACAGGAGGTATTGATTTTTCAATTGGACCGGTCATGTTTTGTTGTGCACTGGTGTCTGGCTACAGCTTTTTGACTTACGGTATGCCGATGGGAGTTTCTCTGGTACTCAGCATTGTAATTGGACTTTTGTTTGGTACCTTTAACGGATATCTAGTAGCTTATTGGAAGGTGCCGCCATTTATTGTTTCTATGGCAAGCATGAATATAGCCAAAGGTATTGCAGCTGTATTTACCAAAACGCAGTCCGTAAGCTGGCCACAGTCATCTGATGCAAATGGCTGGTACAGAAATTTTGTCAAAATGGGAAATGTTCCCACAGGACTCATTATTTTTCTTGTTGCTGCGGTTATTTGCGGAGTGATTCTGAATAAAACAAAAGCCGGACGATATATTCTTTGCCTTGGAAGCAATAAAGAAGCAGTCAGGCTTTCCGGAGTTGATGTTAAAAAATGGGAAATGCTTGCATATGTGATCTGTGGTATTTTGGTAGGGATTGCTGCGATCTTCTTTGTTGGTGCTTATACAACCGTACAGCCTGGTTATGGTGATCAGTATAACAACGAAGCAATTGCGGGTTGTGTAATGGGTGGAACATCCATGGCCGGTGGTCTGGCATCAATTGGCGGTACGGTGATTGGTGTACTGCTCATCTCTCTGTTACAGCAGGGGATTCTTGCCCTTGGTTTCTCGAAGGACTATCAGTTCATTATTACGGGAATTATTGTAATTGCGGCGGTCTGCGCAGATGTATCCGCAAGACGTAGAAGGAATTAGTGTTCGTAAGAAGAAAGGACGGGTATGAATCATGGGTGATGTTATTTTGACAATGAAAGGTATCGATAAATCCTTTCCGGGTGTCCATGCATTGGATCATGTTGATCTGGAAGTGAGAAAAGGTGAAGTTCTTGCACTGATGGGTGAAAACGGCGCGGGCAAGTCTACCTTGATGAAGGTGCTGACGGGTATTTATAAAAAGGATTCCGGCACGATTACATATGAAGGCAGAGAGGTTGAGTTTAAGAATACGAGGGAAGCGCAGGATGCCGGTATTGTGATAGTGCATCAGGAGCTGAATATGCTTGGCCATCTGACGGTAGCGCAGAATCTGTTTATCGGAAGAGAATTTAAAAAAGGGATCACCATTGATGACCGGAAAATGAACGAAGAGGCAAAAAAGCTGTTCGACCGGCTTCATGTAGATATTGATCCAAAGGAAAAAATGTCCAACCTAACGGTTGGTAAGCAGCAGATGTGTGAAATAGCCAAAGCAGTTTCCTTTGATGCAAAGGTGATTATTTTTGACGAGCCTTCTGCAGCTCTGACAGAAGCAGAAATTGAAGAAATGTTTAAGATCATCAGGGATCTGAAGGAAAAGAATATTGCGATGGTATATATTTCGCATCGCATGGATGAAATTAAAGTGATTACAGACCGTGTTACGGTTATGCGTGACGGCACTTATGTAGGAACCCTGATTACCAACGAATGTTCCAAAGAAGATATTATTAATATGATGGTTGGTCGTGTGATTTATGAAGAACCAAAGACGGCGAGTGCTGTACCGGCAGATGCGCCGGTTGTATTAAGAGTGGAAAACCTCAATGCCGGTAAGATGGTGCAGAATGTCAGCTTTGAGCTTCGTAAGGGAGAAATCCTTGGCTTCTCCGGTTTGATGGGAGCTGGACGTACTGAGACGGCCAGAGCGTTGTTCGGGGCAGATCCTAAGGAAAGCGGAGACATCTACATCAATGGTGAGAAGGTAATCATCAACAGTCCGCAGGATGCGGTAAGGTGTGGTATCGGATATCTGTCTGAAGATCGGAAGCGTTACGGAATCGGGGTTCAGAAAACGGTAGCTGAAAATACAACGATGGCTACAATGCATGAGTTTGTGAGAGGTTTTTTTATTGATAAAAAGAAAGAAGCGAAAGTGGCACAGGATTATGTAGATGCGTTGGCAACCAAGACGCCCAGCGTGGATCAGCTGGTGGTTAATCTGTCCGGTGGTAACCAGCAGAAGGTTGTTATTGCAAAATGGCTGACTCGTGATAGTGACATTCTGATTTTTGACGAGCCTACCAGAGGTATTGATGTGGGTGCTAAGAATGAAATTTATAAGCTGATGAATAAGCTGGCGGCAGAAGGCAAGTCCATTATCATGATTTCATCTGAAATGACAGAAATCCTGCGAATGAGTGATCGTATTGTTGTGATGTGCGAAGGCAAGAAAACCGGTGAAATTGATATTTCAGAAGCTACGCAGGAAAAGATTATGAATCTTGCAACCAGAGAGATTGATTAGGAGGAGAGGGAAGATGTCGAAGAAAAAAAGCTTTGTTAAAATCAATGGGCGCGAAGCCATGGTGATTGGTATTATCATTGCGATGACGGTGCTCTTCAGTATTCTTAGTCCTACATTCAGAACCTATTCGACTTTTGTGAGTGTGCTGGACATGTCTTACTATATTGCGCTCATGGCAATTGGAGTTACGTTCCCACTGATTACCGGAGGTGTAGATCTTTCGATTGGTACGGGTCTGATCTGTTATTCTCTTTTTGGAGGATACCTGATCGTGCACAAAGGAATGCCTGTGGGGGTTGCTTTACTGGCTTGCCTAGTTCTTAGTATCTTTATTGGCCTGTTAAATGGAGTTCTGGTGGCATTTATGGATTTGCCGCCCTTCCTCGCAACTCTTTGTACATGTATGATAACTAGAGGGCTTGGCTCTCTGCTTAGTGGAGGCTTTGGTGTTTCGTGGCCGTCTTCTCTTGAGCCCGCAGGTGCTTTCAGAAAGATCTTCCGGATTAATATAAACGGGAAGGTGATTCCGATCGGAGTTATTCTGGTCATAGTGCTGGTTCTGTTGATGAATTTTGTATTAAACCACACGAAGATCGGGCGTTATACCATTGCAATTGGAAGTAATAAGGAAGCAACAAAGCTTGCCGGTGTCAATGTGAAGTTTTATCATGTTTTTGCATATGTCATTTCGGGCTTTTTTGCAGGACTTGCAGCCATTGCCTACTCTGCAACGTATGTAACAATTTATCCGGGCTCTGGCGCAGGCTTCGAGCTGGATGCGATTGGAGGTGCAATTGTCGGAGGTGTGTCGGCAAGCGGCGGTGTTGGCACGATCACGGGAGCTTTTCTGGGCGTACTGGTAATTACGCTTATGAAGGTGGGATTGCCCTTTATCGGTCTGCAGGCAAACTGGCAGCAGATTTTTACCGGACTGGTTTTGATTGCAGCAGTACTGGTTGATGTCGTAAAAAAGAGGAAATAATGTTGCGATATCGCCCGATATGTGATAGTATGCTTATAATTGATGTTTGAAATATGATGTCATAAGAATTCATATAAATTATTATTTAACTCAAAGGAGGTAAAAAATGAAAAAGAAAATTTTAGCTGTTGTACTTAGCACAGTAATGGTGCTTTCTGTGGCAGGTTGTGGTTCTTCTAATCAGACTTCAACACCGGCACCGGAGACAAAGGAAGAGACAGCAGAGACAACAGAGGAAACCACAGAGGCAGCTGAGGAAACTACAGAGACTGCAGCTTCTGGCAGCGATTATCATTTTGAAATTATTGTTAAGAGTTTCCAGGCTACCTACTGGCAGGCAGCTGTTCAGGGTATTGAAAAGGCATGTGACGAGTTGGGAGTAACCGCAAACGCAAACGGACCTGCAAATGAATCTGACATTGCAGATCAGGTTCAGATGCTGGATGATGCTATCCAGAAGGCTCCGGACGGAATCGGTTTAGCAGCATGTGATACGAACTCTGTTATTGACTCTCTTGCAAAAGCATTAGAATCCGGTATTCCGGTAGTGTGCTTTGATACAGGTGTTTCAGAGGCTCCGGAAGGTGCTGTAGTAGCTACAGTAGCTACTGATAATGAAGCAGCAGGTGCCTGTGCAGCTACCAACATGTATCCGGTAATTAAGGATGTTGTTGCAGCAGCTACAGCAGATGCTCCTGTAAGAATTGGTGAAGTAAACCAGGATGCTACCGCATTGAACATTCAGCAGCGTGGACTTGGTTTCATCAACGAGATGATTAAGCTTTGTACAGCTGACGGCAAGAAGGTTGCAGTAGTTGGTAATGAGTTTTATGTGAACAACTGTACAGATAAGGGTGACGAAGCTACAGCAGAAGTTATCATTGAAGTTGCAGTACCGGCTCAGACTACAGTAGATCTTGCTACTACAGAAGCAAACAAGATTATGTCCAAGGCAGATACAATTGCAATCTTTGGTTCTAACCAGACAACTGCAGAAGGTGTTATCACCGCAAACGAAACCTTAAATAAGTTAGCTACAGATCCTGCAGAAGGTATCATCGGAGCTGGTTTTGATGCAGGTACACCTCAGAAGGCAGCCATCAATGGCGGTAAGCTGATCGGTTCTGTAACACAGTCTCCGTTAATGATGGGTTACAAGACGATCTATACTCTGGTTGATATCTGTGACGGAAAGACAGTAGAGGATATCCCTATGGAAGGTTACTGGTATAATACAGAGAATATGGCAGACGAGAATATTGCTCCAAACCTTTATGACTAATCGGTATCCTGGATACGCAGAATGAAAAGGTGGAAAAGGGATCGGGTTATCCGGTCCCTTTTTGGTAGAAACATTTTATTAGGAGGAGACAACATGTTAAAAGGAATTCCAAAAATTCTTTCACCAGAATTATTGAAGGTATTGGCTGAGATGGGACATAGTGACAGACTGGTTATTTCAGATGGTAATTTTCCGGCAGAATCTATGGGAAAGGGTGCTATTGTGATTCGCTGTGACGGACATGGTGTTCCGGAAATCTTAGATGCAATTCTTCAGGTGTTTCCGCTGGATACCTACGTAGAAAAGCCGGTTAATCTGATGGAGGTAATGCCCGGGGATCCGGTAGAGACACCGATCTGGGACACCTACAAAGAGATCATCGCAAGATACGATACCAGAGGAGAGGATGCGGTAGGCAATATTGAGCGTTTTCGATTTTATGATGAGGCAAAAACAGCATACGCAATTATTGCCACAGGAGAAACAGCTCTTTATGCCAATATTATGCTGCAAAAGGGCGTTGTGACAGAATAGGCTGCAGGAATTAGTAAATAAAGCATACCGGAAGGCGAGGAAAGGATTCGATGTTAGATCAGGTGGAAAACATGTTTGAAGACATGGAAAAGAAAACCAAAAATCTAAAAAAGAAAAAATACGAAGAGAACATGGAAAACTTCATGGCGGAGAATGAGATGTATTTCCTTGAAATGGAAGCCCGTTTGGATGGAGATGATCCGGCTTCTGCAGCGAAGGAAATTGCAGAAGCCTTTGTAGAGGCGGTCAGAAGCCATTATGAAGTCCGTGGAAAAATCAAAGGACGGACACAGGCGGATCTCAATTTCTTTATGATTTACTATGTGTTTCCTGCAATTTTAAAAAGAGGACATGCGCAGGCGAAACTGTTGGCGGATACGCTGTGTGAGACGTGGGGGAGCAGCTTCAAAGACAGCAGGATAGGTTATACTGATTATGACACCTTGTATCGTTCTTTCAGGGAAAAAATATTTGGGATTATATAAGAGTGGGAGAAGGCGATGAATAAATATTTCTTGGCAGTTGATATCGGAGCTTCCAGCGGAAGACATATTTTGGGAAGCGTTGAAAATGGAAAAATTGTATTGGAAGAGGTTTACCGTTTCTGGAATGGAATGGATCATGTAGATGGTATGCTTTGCTGGGATGTGGACAGATTATATCAGGAAATCATTACCGGCATGAAGAAATGTAAAGAAATCGGTAAAGTGCCGGTAAGCGTTGGTGTTGATACGTGGGGCGTTGACTTTGTACTGCTGGATCAGGAGGATCGGATGGTTGGTCGTGCGGTTGGCTATCGGGATCACAGAACGGATGGCATGGATCAGGAGGTTTATCGTATCATTCCGGAGGATGAGCTTTATGAAAGAACCGGAATCCAGAAGGCAATTTACAATACCATTTATCAATTGATGGCGGTGAAAAAGGAACATCCGGAGTATCTGGAAAAAGCAGCAGCTATGCTGATGATCCCGGATTACTTCCATTTCAGATTAAGTGGTAAGAAGGTGCAGGAATATTCAGAGGCAACGACTGCACAGCTTGTGAATCCGGTAACCAAGGATTGGGATTATGAGCTGATTGATCGTCTTGGATTCCCAAGGAGGATTTTCATGGAAATCCAAATGCCCGGAACGGCAATCGGTCATTTGACGGAGGAAGTAAAAGAGCAGGTGGGATATGATTGTCTGGTAGTGCTGCCTCCCACACATGATACGGCTTCTGCAGTTATGGCAATTCCTACTAATGCAGAGGACACCTGTTACATCAGTTCCGGCACGTGGTCACTGATGGGAGTGGAGCGTGCGGAAGCGGACTGTTCTTCTGAAAGTAAGGCGGCAAACTTCACGAATGAAGGCGGATACGATGGTAAGATCACTTATCTTGCCAATATTATGGGACTTTGGATGATCCAGTCCGTGCGTAACCAGCTGGCACCGGAGATGTCGTATGGGGAATTGTGCGAAAAGGCTTCACATGAACCCATTCAGACCATCGTGGATTGTCAGGATGCAAGCTTCCTTTCTCCGGATAATATGGTCGAAGCAGTTAAAGAATATTGCCGGAAAACCAATCAGGAGATTCCGGAGACCTTGCCTGCACTGGCCAGTGTAATTTATCGCTCACTGGCAATATGTTATGCTGAAAAGCTGGCAGAAATTGAGAAAATCACAGGTGTGAAATATGATAGAATTAATATTATTGGTGGTGGTTCGAATGCGGCATACCTGAATGAATTAACTGCAAAATATACGGGAGTCCCCGTGTATGCAGGACCGGGAGAAGCAACGGCAATCGGTAATATTTTATCCCAGATGCTGGAAGAGGGAGTCTTTGCAGATTTAAAAGAAGCAAGGGACTGTGTTGCGTCTTCTTTCGATATCACAATTTATGGACAGGACTGAATAGTAACGTTTTGACGTATTGTAGTCAGGAGGGTATGAAAGGACAAATGGCAGACCGAAGGACAAGAACAATTTGTTTTACAAACAATAAAGGTGGAAGTGGCAAGTCAACAACGTGTGCCAACCTTGCATTTGAACTGGCAGCTGCCGGTAAAAGAGTACTTTTAATTGATGGAGATATGCAGTTGAATCTTTCACTGTCCTTCTTTGATGAAGAGCAGGTTCTGGATATGGCAGATAGTGAGAAAAATTTGTATTATGCCATGAAGCATAAGGATGATTTGAGCGGATATATTGTACATACTCCATATAAGAAGCTGGATCTGATACCGTCCTCTACCCTCATGAGTCAGATTGAGTATGAGCTTTTCACCATGATGCAGAGAGAATATGTATTAAAAAAGTGTCTGAGGAGCATTTGTGAAAGTGAACAATATGATTATATTCTGATTGATGCTCCTCCAACGCTGGGAACATGGGTAATCAATATTTTATGTGCGGCGGATGATGTTATTGTACCTGTGGAAGCATCACCATGGGGGCTGTTCGGACTGGCAAATATGTTTGATTTTCTGAACGGAATATCCGAAATGACAGAAGCGAAGATCATGGGAGTCCTGATCACAAAGGTGGATGAAAGAAAGAGCTATTATAAGCAGACCAGAGAGATTCTGGGAAACTATGGAAGCATTAAGGTGTTCGACACTTTTATCCATGTGGATGCTTCGGTTGAATGGGCACAGGATCATTCGGTGCCGGTTTCGGTGTATAAGAAAAATACAAGAAGTGCAAAAGAATATCAAGAACTGGCAAAGGAGGTTATGTCATATGGCAGTAGGTAAAGGGAGTATGGACAGGGCATCAAAGGCTGCAGCTCCGACAGCAGTGAAAAGTACTACGCTGCGAAAGGCGGCACCTAAAAAGACAACGGAGACCACAAACACAGTGATTGGAGAGGTGTCACAAGAGGTATTGGAGGTGTTGGAGAGCCAGGCATCCGACCAGATTTTAGACCGTGAACCCGGAGAAAATGAAACTTTTGGGATCGGAGATGCGATGCCGGTTTATTATTACTGAAAGAGCAGAAAAGACAGGACAGAGTGTGTACCGCTTTGGGCAGAAAGGTGCTTCAGAGCAGGTGATGAGTGACACACGAGAGTGTTAGCGGAGAATACCGGATAGGGCAGCAGTATCGGAGTTTAAAATCAGGGATGGTGGGAAATCCAGTTCTTCCAATAAAGGAAAAATATATTGCATATCTCCGATATGGTCTTTTCCATGGCTGTCACTGGATAGGAGAACGGGAAGTCCGATCCGTTTACAGATGTTTAATATTTCTCTGCAGTTCCGATGCCCGTTTACCCGATAGGCATCCGGCATGAGAGAATTGTTATTGATTTCTGGAAAAACACCCCTGGATTTTACAGAATTTAAAAGATATTCAAAATCAACAGGAAAGCGATCGTCATCAATATGTCCTAAAAAACGCACTTTGGGATGCACCAGTGCTTTGAGATAAATGGGCGTAAAATCATGACTTGAGTACGGAGAAAATATAGGGGAGTGAATGCTGATGATTGCATAGTCCAGCTCGGATAACAGGTGATCCTCCAGATCTACGTCACCTGCCGCATTCAGGATGTTTAATTCCACACCGTAAAGAACTCTTATTCCGAAGCGTTTCCTGTCTGCCAGCTTCATATTTCGAAAATAGGAGACCTTGGCAGAACCGGCGGTGGCGGGACCGTGCTCAGAGATGCCCAGAATGGAAAGCCCTGAAGCAGAAGCGGATCGGATCATATTGGTAAGGGTATCCTTCGAACCGTGGCCGCTGCTGATGCTGTGGGTGTGTAGGTCTGCATAAATGGGATATCGGATGTTCAGATTTGCTGTAGCTGACATAAGTAACCTCTCTGTATAGGATTCTGTTAAAATGTACGATGTTACCGGGAAAATATAAATAATAGTAACTCTGAATGGTTACAAAAAATGTATATCATCATTATAACTGATATTTTTGAATATTCCAACACAAATTTTATAAAAACAAAGAAAAAAACAATAAAAGCCACTAAAAATAATCATAAAAACCACATAAAGCGTTAAAAAGAAAGAGAAATAAAAGAAAAACAGTAAAAAATATGTTGCTTTATGTTGACTTTGCATATGGATCATACTATAATCATGATATCAGAGAAATCAGAAGTTGAGACAGGGTATCAGAAAGGAAGCGGCATGGAGCATAAACAGAGAATCATACAGGAATTGGTTCCGGGAAAACAGATCACCCTGGCACATATCATTGCCAATCCCGATCCGGTGCTTTATCAGAAGCTTGGCTTGAATCCTTCCGTAGAATATGCAAAGGCTGCCATTGGAGTGCTGACAGTCAGTCCTGCGGAAACAGCAATTATTATGGCTGATATCGGAATTAAGTCAGCCGGTGTGAATCTTGAGTTTGCAGATCGGTTTTCTGGTTCGGTAATTGTGACAGGAACTGTATCGGAGGTCGAGGCATCCATTCAGGCGATTTTGCAATATGTAGAGAATGCATTGGGATATTCCGTGGCTCCTATCACCCGCACCTGAGTGGTAAGATGAGGAAACTGATACTGATGGGCTGCAGCGGCGCTGGAAAAACCACACTTGCACAGGCACTTCGGGGTGAAAGGATTGCCTATCAGAAAACACAGTACATTCGTCGCAGCGGATACATTATTGACACGCCGGGCGAGTATCTTCAGGTGGGAAATATGGGGGCTGCGCTTGCCCTGTATGCTTATGAAGCGGATGTGGTTGGACTCTTGGCATCTGCTGTTGAATCATATTGCGTATACCCGCCGAATATCACCTGTATGGTTAACCGGGAGGTGATTGGAATTGTGACAAAGATAGATGAACAGGGAGCGAAACCGGAGCTGGCAGAGCAATGGCTGAAAAATGCTGGATGCAGGACAGTTTTCCGCGTGAATGCCAAAACCGGAGAAGGGGTATCGGATATTTGGGAATACCTTTGTAAGCCGGAAGAAAGGTCGTTCTGAAAGGACGAAGCAGATTATCAGGGAATGTTATTTGTAATTATCCGGATTCATGCAGACTCTGACATTATGGACATCGGATAGCTGCATCTGTAAAGTTAATGGATCTGAATAGTTACGAATAATCAAATAAAGAAAAAGGAGAATAAAAATGGCACTGAATGAATACGAAATCAAAAAAATGATCTGCGATGTAGGAAAAAGAATCTATGATCGCAACATGGTCGCAGCAAATGATGGTAACATTTCGGTTAAAATCAGCGACAATGAGTTTCTGTGTACACCGACGGGGGTTTCTAAAGGATTTATGACACCGGAATACATCTGTAAGGTGGATGCACAGGGAAATGTGCTTCAGGCGAATAAGGGTTTTAGACCGTCTTCGGAGATTAAGATGCATATGAGAGTATATGCAAAAAGACCGGATGTGGGAGCTGTAGTGCATGCACATCCTACCTATGCAACCAGCTTTGCGATTGCAGGGATTCCCCTGACACAGCCTATTATGCCGGAAGCAGTTATTGCGTTAGGATGCGTTCCGATTGCGCCCTATGGAACTCCTTCCACAATGGAGATACCGGATGCGGTAGAACCCTATCTGGAGTACTTTGATGCGGTATTATTAGAAAGCCATGGTGCGTTGACCTGGTCCACCGACCTGATGGCAGCTTACATGAAGATGGAATCGGTTGAGTTCTATGCGGAATTGTTATACAAAGCAAAGCAGCTTGGCGGACCGAAGGAATTCGATAAGGAACAGATCGCGAAGCTCTATGAGATCAGAAGAAAGATGGGACTTCCGGGACGTCATCCGGCTAATCTTTGTCAGAATAAAGATAAGGAGAACTGCCATAACTGTGGTGGCTGCGGAAATACTGCAAAAGCAGATGACAGCAAGGAACTGGTAGCGGCAATCACCAAAAAAGTATTGGAATCTTTGGGTAAATAATACGATGGACATCGGAAATTTAGAAAACGTGATCCATAATATTGTGGATAAGGCTATCGTAAAAGAAATTATGTCCCTGCAGCTTGCAGTGAGGCTGATTGAAGCTGTAGAGGAAAAGGCATCAAAGATGGGACTTGCGGTGGTGGTGGCCGTGTCGGACGCATCCGGAAGGCCTGTTGCCGTACATTGTATGGACGGTGCTTATCATGGAAGCTTTGATGTTGCAGTGAATAAGGCTTATACCTCTACGGCATTCCAGATGTCGACAGAAAAACTGTCCGGACTTTGCCAGCCAGGACAGGAGCTGTATGGATTACAGTTCAGTAATTGCGGCAAAGTGATGATTCTGGGAGGAGGAGAGCCGTTTATGGTTGGTAAAACCATGATTGGCGCACTGGGGGTATCAGGAGGAAGTGCAAAGGAGGATGCTTCGTTAGCAGCTTATGGGGCATCCATATTGAAGGAGGTGATCGAGTGTCTGTAGATGAGCGAATGGTGCATGACATCGTACAGAAGGTTATGGCAAACATGCAGATTTTCGGAAGTGTATCCGGGATGCATGGCGTCTTTCAAGATATGAATGAAGCTATTGAGGCTTCAATCCAGGCGCAAAAAACAGTCCGTAATATGACACTGGATCAGAGAGAACAGATTATTTCTCTGATTCGTAAAAAAACACATGAAAATGCAGAAATTATTGCAAATATGGGTGTTAATGAAACCGGAATGGGAAATGTGGGGGATAAGATCCTGAAGCATCATCTTACCGCCGATAAAGTACCGGGAACAGAGGATATCCGTACAGTTGCATGGTCAGGTGACCGTGGACTGACACTGGTGGAAATGGGACCCTTTGGAGTGATCGGAGCCATTACGCCGGCAACGAATCCGTCTGAAACAGTGATTTGTAACTGCATTGGTATGCTTGCAGGCGGAAACACTGTGGTGTTCAACCCGCATCCCAATGCCAGCAAGACAACCATTTACACCATTAATATGATTAATGAGGCCTCTTTGGAGGCAGGAGGACCAGATAATATTGCAGTAACAGTTGAAACTCCTACTCTGGAGACAAGTGCAACAATGATGAAACATCCGGCCATTCATCTGCTGGTTGCCACAGGAGGACCTGGAGTAGTAACTGCAGTGCTTTCATCCGGAAAGAGGGCGATTGGTGCCGGGGCAGGAAATCCGCCGGTATTGGTAGATGAAACTGCGGACATCAGAAAAGCAGCGCAGGATATTGTGAACGGGTGTACTTTTGACAATAATCTTCCCTGTATTGCAGAAAAGGAAATTGTTGTGGTAGACAGTATTGCGGATGAACTGATGCATTATATGATATCAGAAAATGGCTGTTATCTTGCAAGCAAAGAAATTCAGGATAAGCTGGTACAGACAGTACTTACACCCAAGGGAGCTTTAAACAGAAAATGTGTCGGAAGAAATGCACAGACTCTTTTGGCAATGGTAGGAGTGACGGTTGGACCGGAAATACGGTGTATCGTATTTGAAGGTGAGAAGGAACATCCACTGATTGCAGAGGAACTTATGATGCCGATCCTTGGTATGGTCCGTGTGAAATCCTTTGAAGAAGGTGTGGAAACAGCGACATGGCTGGAGCATGGAAACCGGCATTCTGCTCACATCCATTCTAAGAATGTGGATCATATTACTACTTATGCAAAAGCACTGGATACAGCAATTCTGGTGAAAAACGGACCAAGCTATGCAGCTCTTGGCTTCGGAGGAGAGGGATATTGTACATTTACCATTGCTTCAAGAACGGGAGAAGGCTTAACTGCTGCACATAGCTTCACGAAGAGCAGACGCTGCACGATGTCGGACAGCCTTTGCATCAGATAAGAGAAGGAGAGAAGATAAATGGCAGTAAAAGAACAGGATGTGGAATTAATTGTAAAACAGGTTCTGGAACAGATGTCGGTCAATGCAGCAGGCGTTCCTTCGAAGGCAGAAGCAGGCTGTAAGAGTATTCCTGCTACTGCTCATGTGGCAATGCTTACCGGATTGGAAAGGTTTGAAGTTAAAGAATTCCCGATGCCCGAGGTAGGAGATGACGATATTCTTGTTAAGGTGGAGGGCTGTGGTGTCTGTGGTACAGATGCCCATGAATTTAAAAGAGATCCATTCAGTCTGATTCCTGTGGCCTTAGGACATGAAGGAACCGGTGAAATTGTCAAAATGGGTAAGAATGTCAGTAAGGATTCAGCGGGAAAGGATCTCCGGATCGGAGATAAGGTTGTTACCTGTATGATCTTTAAGGATAATCCGGATATCACCATGTATGATCTGAATAAGCAGAATGTTGGAGGAGCGGATGTATATGGTCTGCTTCCGGATGATGACATTCACCTGAATGGCTGGTTTTCAGATTATATTTTAATCCGTGGTGGTTCTACTGTATTTAATGTAAGTGATCTGGATCTGGACTCCAGAATACTGATTGAACCATGTGCGGTATTGGTTCATGCGGTAGAGAGGGCAAAGACAACAGGAATCCTACGTTTTAACAGCCGTGTGGTAGTTCAGGGCTGCGGACCGATTGGCCTGATTTGTATTGCTGTGCTGCGGACGATGGGAATTGAAAATATTACAGCGGTAGATGGCAACCAGACCAGACTGGATTTTGCTATGAGGATGGGAGCAACAAAGACAGTCAGCTTTATGGATTACAAAGGAATTGAAGAATTGGCTAAAGCGGTAGAGGATTCCTTTGACGGACATCTGGCAGACTTTGCATTCCAGTGTACCGGAAATCCGAAGGCTCACGCAAATATTTACAAATTTATCCGCAATGGCGGTGGACTTTGTGAACTGGGCTTCTTTATCAATGGAGGAGACGCACAGATTAATCCTCATTTTGATTTGTGTGCAAAAGAAATCACATTAGTGGGATCCTGGGTATATACCTTAAGAGATTATGCTACTACATTTGATTTCCTAAAAAGAGCCAAGGGAATAGGACTTCCGATGGCAGATCTGATTACGGATAAATATCCCTTAGAGCAGATTAACGAAGCATTGAAGAAGAACCTGGAAATGACAGGACTTAAAATTGCAGTTGTCAATCAATAAGGATATTCGGAAAGGATAGAGGATGGAAAATCTGGCAACGCGTGAAAATCAGGAAGCTGTCGGGCTGCTTGAGGTGTTTGGACTGGTATGTGCTTTCCTTGCGGCAGATGCGGGATGTAAGGCGGCCAATGTGCACCTTCAGGTATTCGATAAAAACAAGCCGGGAAATGCAGACGCCCTGCCGGTACCACTTTTGGTTACTGTGAAATTCAGAGGCAGTATTGCCGATGTGGAAGAGGCGATGCGTGCTGCGGAAGCAGTGGCAGAGGCAAATACAGGCATTGTGTCGAAGCATATTATCCCAAGACCTACGGCGGATACGGGAAAAATGCTGACGGTCAGCGCACTTGACAAAAATTAAGTAACGATTCGGAGTAGTTACCAGAATCAATCAGTAAACAACAGACTTTTTAAGGAGGATTACGATAATGGCACAGGAAGCATTAGGAATGGTAGAGACAAGGGGACTTACTGCAGCAATTGAGGCAGCGGATGCAATGACAAAGGCAGCTGAGGTTGCTTTAGTGGGAACGGAGAAAATTGGTTCCGGATTAGTAACCGTTATGGTACGTGGAGATGTAGGAGCTGTGAAGGCAGCTGTAGAGGCAGGAACATCAGCAGCATCAAAGCTTGGTGAATTAGTAGCTACCCATGTTATTCCGAGACCACATAGTGATGTGGAGAAGATCCTGCCCAAATTCAAAGGCTAATGAATGAAAAGTACTGTCCGGAACAGGGAAAGTATCCGGACAGGTTAAAGGAGAACCGGCATGGGTAATGCGTATGGCTTCATTGAGATCACAGGCGTTGTTGCTGCAACAGATGCGCTGGACATTATGTGTAAAGCAGCGGATGTGTCACTGGCAACCTGGGAGAGGAAACTGGGAGGAAGATTAGTTACCCTGGTAGTGGAAGGGGAAGTGGAGGCGGTAAGGCAATCCATAGAAGCAGCAGTTGCTAATGCAATTAAAAAGCCTGTATCTATTGGAATACTTCCAAACCCCCACCCGGAGATTGTAAAGATGGTTGAGTTATCAGCCAGCCGCTTTAAAGGGAAACCGGAGCCTTCATCTGATTCAAAAATGTTGGGACAGGATCCACCGGATTTTGTTCCAAAGGATAAATAAAAACAAGAAAACAGGAGGAAATAATTATGGCATTAGAAGCATTGGGAATGATCGAAACCAGAGGTTTAGTAGCAGCAATTGAAGCTGCGGATGCAATGTGTAAGGCAGCAAATGTAACGTTAGTGGGAACAGAGAAAATCGGTTCCGGATTAGTAACCGTTATGGTACGTGGAGATGTAGGTGCTGTAAAATCTGCAGTAGAAGCAGGAGCAGGCAGTGCAGGTGCTTTGGGCGAGCTGGTGGCTACCCATGTTATTCCGAGACCGCACGGTGATGTTGAAATGATTTTACCAAAGGTGAAATAGCAGGATGAAATATGCACACAGTTAGAGAAGGCTCTGACTGTGTGGCTATTGCATAAGGGATGGTGTGAATCTTGAATTCTTATAATCAGGTAGAAGAAATTACTAAAATGGTATTGCAGGCAATGGAAGATACCCAACCCCAGAAGCCTATTATAAAAGTACCGGTGGGTATCTCGGCAAGACACATCCACCTGACGCAGGAAGATGTCGAAAAGCTGTTCGGAAAGGGCTATCAGCTGACCAGAAAAAAAGAACTGATGGGCGGACAGTTTGCATCCAACGAACAGTGCACGATTGTAGGTCTGAAATTAAGAGCAATAGAGAATGTTCGTATTTTAGGACCTGTAAGAAGCAAATCTCAGGTGGAGATTTCTGCAACCGATGCTCGCGCATTAGGTGTGAAAGCACCGGTCAGACAGTCAGGTGATACGGCAGGCTCAGCTCCGATTGCGCTGGTTGGACCCAAAGGAGCTGTTTATCTGGATGAAGGCTGTATCGTAGCAGCGAGACATATTCATATGTGTCCAAAAGATGCGTTAGCAGCGGGATTAAAAGATCATGATTTTGTTTCCGTACGTATAGGAAACGAAAGAGGCGTTGTTCTGGATCGGGTGAAAATCCGTGTGGACGAATCCTTTACAACGGAAATGCATATCGATACCGATGAAGCGAATGCTGCCCAGGTCAGACAGGACGAATTTGCAACAATCCTATTTTAGAAAGCACAGATGGTGTAGTTATTATGATAATTGGAAAAGTGGTGGGAAGCTTATTTTCTACAAGAAAAGATGAAAAATTGGTTGGCAATAAGTTTATGATTGTGGAGCCGGTAGAAAGCATGAGAGATGCCGGCAGCCGTCTGGTTGCAATAGATATCATTGGTGCTGGGATAGGGGAGTATGTGCTGGTGGCACAGGGCAGCGCGGCCAGAATCGGCTGCAATATGTCCGATGCACCGATTGATGCGGCTATTGTAGGAATCATTGATGAAGGACAGGATTGGAGTAAGTGAAGATGCTAATCGATGAGCTGAAGGATATTGCAAGAAATCATGGCATAGTGGGAGCCGGCGGTGCCGGCTTTCCCGCTTATGCCAAAATGACAGAAAAGGCAGATACAGTCATTTTAAACTGTGTCGAATGTGAACCGTTATTAAAGCTTCACAGACAGCTACTTGCTGTCCATACAGAGGAAATCATCCGGATGCTGGATGAGGTGCGCAAGAGCTTCGGGGCAAAGGAAGCAGTGATAGGAATTAAAAGTGAATATACAACTACGATCCGGGCGGTAAAGGAAGTGCTGGAGGATTTTCCTGATATTAGGATTTGTGAGCTTAGAGCCGCTTATCCAATGGGGGATGAGGTAGTTTTGATTTATGAAGCCACCGGTCGGGTCATTAAACCGGGCGGGCTTCCCATAGATGAGAATGTCGTGGTATATAATGTAGAGACCATGTATAACCTGTATCGGGCAGTATATCTTCATATACCAGTAACCAATAAATTAGTATCCATTGTAGGTGAGATTGACAATCCTAAGACGTTGCGTGTGCCGTTGGGAACAACGGTCAGGGAGGCGGTTTCATTTGCGGGTAATATTACGGTAGAAGATCCTGTATATGTTATGGGAGGTCCAATGATGGGATTTCCCGGAACAGAAGATACGGTTATTACAAAGACCACGAATGCAATTATTATCCTGCCCCGGGATCATCATGTGGCTGTCAGAATGGAAAAGAATCTGGCAATTGAAAAAAATAGAGCATCCTCTGCCTGTTGTCAGTGCAGAACCTGTACGGATATGTGCTCCAGACATGCGCTAGGGCATCCGATTGAACCGCATAGGGTGATGAGAGCAGTAGCAAATCATGATACCAGTGATCTGAGTGTGTTTGCTAACACAGCGTACTGCAGTGGGTGCGGAATCTGTGAAGAATATGCCTGTCCCCAGGGGTTATCTCCCAAATCCATCATTCAGGAATTCAAAAATGGGTTGAGAAAAGCAGGAGTGAAAGCGGAAAAGATAGAGCCTGCACCGGTTTTGGAAGAACGGGAATTCAGAAAACTGCCGGTTCACAGACTGGCGGCCAGACTGGATCTGGTCAGATACGATATTCCGGCTCCGTTTGAGGATGTCACTCATGCTGCAGTGCAGGTGAGGATTCCGATGAGTCAACATATAGGAGCTCCTGCACGGCCGGTTGTCCATGTGGGGGATCAGGTGAAAAAGGGACAGCAGATTGGAGAGCCACAGGAAGGATTAAGTGTGGCAATTCATTGTTCGATTGATGGAGTGGTTCAAAAGGTCAGTGACAGGGAAGTAGTGGTAAAGGGAAAGAAAACTCCATAAAAAGAGAGGAAAATAATTATGGCCAGAGCGATTGGTATGGTAGAGTGTACAACGGTGGCTACCGGTTTTAAAGCGGCAGATGATATGGCTAAGGCTGCTGAAGTGGAAATTTTGCAGGCTGAAGTAACCTGTCCGGGTAAATTTGTTATTCTGGTGGCAGGTGAATTAAGCGCAGTCCGTGCATCTGTCGATGTGGCAGAAAAAAGATATTCGGACAAGGTAATGGATACCTTTGTGTTAGGAAATCCGCATGAATCTATTTTCCCTGCTATTTATGGTACAGCCCAGCCGGAGAAAATAGATGCTCTGGGTATTCTGGAAACCTATGATGTATCGGCATTGATAGTGGCAGCAGATCTGGCTGCGAAAACTGCTATCGTGGAATTGATTGAATTGCGCTTGGCAAAAGGAATGTGCGGGAAGAGTTATATGACCCTGACAGGTAGTGTGTCCGCAGTCCAGGCTGCTATTGACAGAGCCAGAACGGAAGCGGGTGAAAGAGGAATGTTCCTTGACAGTTCAGTGATTCCGCGTCCTTCTGACCGGCTTATGAAATACATCATGTAACAGACAGAATGAAAAGAGGGGTCATATGCTTGCAGTAGAAAGACGAAAACATATTCTGGAACAGGTTCACAAAAACAAAAAGGTGATTGTCAGTGAATTAAGCAGACAGTTTCACGTTTCTGAGGAAACGATCCGCAGAGATTTGGAAAAGCTGGCAGATGACGGACATGTGATCAAAAGCTATGGTGGAGCTGTTATCAATGAAATCGGCAGTATTGATCTTCCTTTTAATGTCAGGTGGAAGTCTAATTCTGTAGGAAAGCAGAAAATAGCAGATCTGATCAGCAGAGAAATTCAGGATGGAGAACACATCTTTTTGGATGCTTCCACCACGGCAGTGTTTATAGCAAAAAACATAAAAAACAAAAAGCAGCTTACGGTGGTGACCAATTCCATTGAGAATCTATTGGAGTTGTCCGATGTTTCGGGATGGGATATCATATCTACCGGAGGTTTTTTTAAAGCAGGCTCCATGTCATTTTTAGGTGCAAAGGCCGCTGACAGTATAGGAAAATATAATGCGGACAAGGTGTTCTTATCCTGTAAAGGACTGGATTTACAAAAAGGAGTTACTGAAGGGAACGATGAAACCGGAAGTATTAAGCAAAGGATGATCCGGTCTGCCGGAAAGGTATATCTGACAGTTGATTCATCTAAATTTGATAAAGTAGCTTTTTCAAATATCTGTCCACTTTCTGCATTGGACGTGGTCGTAACAGATCAGAAGCCGGAGGAAAGGTGGATGGAGATCTTTGAAAAAAATGGAATTGAATGCATTTATCCGGAAGAGGAATGAAATAGATAACGATTCCATTTGAAATGGATTTTGCATTGTGATTGTGAGGGTACTGAACAGATACAGTAATAGAAAAGGAGAACAGAGATGGGAAATTATGATAGCACTCCGGTAGCCAAGTCAGATCGTATTAAAAGACTGGTAGATCACCTGTATGCCAAAATGCCTGAGATTGAGGCGGCTCGGGCAGAGCTGATCACAGAATCCTATCAGGCTACGGAAGGTAGACCGGTCGTGATGCGTAAAGCACTTGCATTTGATCATATTCTGAGAAATCTTCCGATTATCATCCGCCCGGAAGAGCTGATTGTGGGCAGCACCACAATTGCTCCGAGAGGATGTCAGACTTATCCGGAATTTTCTTATGAGTGGCTGGAAGCAGAGTTTGAAACCGTAGAAAGAAGAAGCGCAGATCCGTTTTACATTTCTGATGATACGAAGAAAAGACTGTTGAAGGCAGATGTTTACTGGAAAGGGAAAACGACCAGTGAGCTTGCAACCTCCTATATGGCACCGGAAACCCTTCGGGCAATGAAGCATAATTTCTTCACCCCTGGTAATTATTTTTATAATGGAGTGGGTCATGTGACCGTTCAATATGAAACGGTGCTTGCAGCCGGACTTGCCGGTGTGAAGGAAAAGGTGAAGAAGGAAATGGAAGGCTGCAATCTAGGTGATGCAGACTATGCTACCAAAATGTGTTTCCTTGAATCGGTGCTCATTTCCTGTGATGCGGTGATTGCTTATGCAAATCGTTATGCGTTGCTGGCAGAGGAGATGGCAGCCAGAGAAGAAAACAGAAACAGAAAGCAGGAGCTGAATACCATTGCTGCAATCTGCAGAAGGGTACCGGAATATCCAGCCTCCAGCTTTCAGGAAGCATGCCAGTCTTTCTGGTTTATCCAGCAGGTGCTTCAGATCGAATCCAGCGGGCATTCGATCTCTCCGGGGCGTTTTGATCAGTATATGTATCCATATTATGAAAAGGATCTCAAAGCAGGAAGCCTTACCCGTGAGTACGCGCAGGAGTTACTGGATTGTATATGGGTGAAACTAAATGATCTGAATAAATGTCGTGATGCCGCAAGTGCGGAAGGCTTTGCCGGTTATTCGTTATTCCAGAATCTGATTGTCGGAGGACAGACGGTGAATGGAAGAGATGCAACGAATGATCTTTCCTTTATGTGTATTACTGCCAGTGAGCATGTTTTTCTACCTATGCCCTCGCTATCAATCCGTGTGTGGCATGGTTCTCCCAAAGCATTGCTGCTTCGGGCAGCAGAGCTGACGAGAACCGGAATAGGGCTTCCGGCTTATTATAATGATGAGGTAATCATTCCGGCACTGATTCACCGGGGGGCTGCAATGGAGGAGGCTAGAAACTATAATATTATTGGCTGTGTAGAGCCGCAGGTTCCGGGTAAAACGGACGGATGGCATGATGCAGCATTCTTTAATATGTGTCGTCCTCTGGAAATGGTGTTTTCCAATGGATATGACCATGGAGAGCCTGCAAGTATTCAGACCGGTGAGGTAGAGAGCTTCCGGACATTTGGAGAATTTATGGAAGCATACCGGAAGCAGATGCTGTATAACATCGAATTAATGGTTAATGCAGACAATGCCATTGACTATGCACACGCGAAGCTTGCCCCTTTACCGTTTGAATCCTGTCTGGTGGATGACTGCATCCAGCGTGGAAAGAGTGCCCAGGAGGGTGGAGCTGTATATAACTTTACAGGGCCGCAGGGCTTTGGTATAGCGAACGTGGCAGATTCCTTATATACAGTTAAGAAGCTGGTCTTCGAAGAAAAACGGATTACAATGGGCGAATTGAAGAAGGCATTGGAAATGAACTACGGCAAGGACATGGATCATACCGCAGCGGGTGAAATTGCCATGCGGGTTGCCTTGGAGGTAGCCAGAGGACTTGAAGCTGCCGGACAGGAAGTGGGACGTGATGTGATAGCTGATACGATTCAAAGGGTATTGGATATGGAACTTCCGGCAGGGGATCGAAAGCGCTACGAAGAAATCCATGAAATGATACTGGAGCTTCCGAAGTATGGTAATGATATTGATGAGGTGGATGAAATTGCCCGTGAAGCAGCCTATTTCTACACAAGACCGTTAGAAACCTTCCGCAATCCCAGAGGAGGAATGTATCAGGCGGGTCTTTATCCGGTATCAGCCAATGTTCCGTTAGGTGCGCAGACAGGGGCTACTCCGGATGGAAGACTGGCATATACGCCGGTAGCGGACGGGGTAGGACCGACTTCAGGCTTTGATGTGAGTGGACCTACTGCTTCCTGCAATTCCGTTGCAAAGCTGGATCATGCAATTGCCAGCAATGGTACACTTTTTAATATGAAGATGCATCCAACGGCCATGGCCGGAGAAAAAGGACTGGAAAGCTTTGTTTCCCTGGTTCGCGGTTATTTTGACCAGCAGGGGATGCATATGCAGTTTAATGTAGTAGACAGGGCAACACTTTTGGATGCTCAGGCGCATCCGGAAAAGTACAGTGGCCTGATTGTCCGGGTAGCCGGATATTCCGCTTTATTTACCACGTTGTCAAAATCGTTACAGGATGACATTATTAAGAGAACCGAACAGGCTGACAATCGATAGGGAAGAAAATACGTTATGAAAGAATATTTTAATATATCGGGCAGGATTTTTGATATTCAAAGATATTCCATACACGATGGACCTGGAATCCGTACTATAGTTTTCTTAAAGGGATGTGCACTAAGATGCAGATGGTGCTGTAATCCGGAATCACAGTCCTTTGAGATAGAGACCATGGTGATTAACGGAAAATCCAAGGTTATGGGTAAGGATGTGACTGTGGCAGAGGTGATGGAAACAGTCAGAAAAGATATGCCTTATTATCTGCAGTCAGATGGGGGAATTACCCTTTCTGGAGGAGAATGTACGCTTCAGCCAGAATTTTCCCGGGGACTGTTAATGGCGGCCAAGAATATGGGAATTTCGACAGCAATTGAGAGTATGGCTTTTGCAAAGTATGAGGTAATTGAAACCCTGCTTCCGTATCTGGATACCTATCTGATGGATGTGAAGCATATGAATCCACAGAAACATGCAGAATTTACAGGACATGACAATACAAGAATGCTGGAGAATGCAGTACGGATCGCACATAGTGGACAGACGGAGCTGATTATTCGGGTTCCTGTGGTTCCGGGATTCAATGATACCGGAAAAGAGCTGCTTAATATTGCGGCATTTGCAGATACCCTTCCGGGAGTAAACCAGATTCACCTTCTTCCTTATCATAATTATGGACAGGGAAAATACGAAGGGCTTCAAAGAGACTATCCAATGGGCGATGCAAAAAGGCCTTCTTCGGAACAGATGGAGGCTTTTAGGGATATGATTCAAAAGAATACCTCTTTACACTGCCAGATTGGTGGATGAAAAAGAAATTATCATGATAATCAAAAGGGACATTCTGCCGGAATTTCTTATAAAGCGTAGAACTCCGCAGGATAAACAAAGCACCAATGGAAAGAAGCATATTGATCAGCCCCCTGTCAAGTAGACAAGTAAAAAATCTAAAATAAGTTTATAGATATCCGCCACATTTGACTCAGTGTGGCGGATATTTATGTTATGAGGCGTTTATGCACACCATTTTGTTTTGTATGCTTCTATTCTTTTGTTCTCAGTAATCGGATATTGTGTCGGGGTTTCCGCTGATAATGCTTCGCTTCGTACTTCCAGTGGCATTTTACAATGGAACCTTTCCTCGTCGGTTATTTTATACATACAATACATCTCTGATTTGATAATCCCCCACAATCCTTCAGTAGGACCATTATCAATGCAGTGTCCAACACGAGCTTATTGTCATTTCCAGAAGATATTGCCAATGCATTTGTGTTTCTTGCTTCAGATGAAGCGAGTTATATTACAGGTGTTATATTAAGTGTAGACGGTATGGCAAGAAGTTAAGACAATGTAGTATGGTGATATCATCACGGAAAAGAAATGAAATTCAGACTATAATAAAACCATAAAAAAAGATAGGAGGATTGTAAAATGTCTGCGATTAATATCAATAAAAATAATTTTAAGCACGAAGTAATGGATTCCGATAAACCTGTCCTTTTAGATTTTTGGGCTTCTTGGTGCGCTCCCTGTCGTATGGTAATTCCCACCATAGAGGAGATTGCAAGTGAGCGTAGGGATATTAAAGTTGGAAAGATTAATGTAGATGAAGAGCCTGAACTGGCAAATAAGTTCAGTATTATGAGCATTCCGACTTTAGTGGTTATGAAGAATGGGAAGATTGTACAGCAAGTTTCAGGGGCGAGACCTAAGAATGCGATTCTAGAAATGATTTAGGGAGGTGTGCTAATGGGCTTTTTTGATTTTTTTAAACAGGCGAATATTAATCAAGGGATAGAGGAATATAAAAGGACTGCTGGTGCAGTTCTGCTGGATGTCCGTACTCCGCAGGAATATCAGGAAGGACATATACCAGAAAGTAAAAATGTGTCGTTGCAGCAACTTGACAATATTGCTTCTGTAGCGAAGAATAAGGATATTCCGCTGTTTGTATACTGTTATTCCGGTTCCCGGAGCCGTCAGGCAACTGGGATACTGCAACGAATGGGATATTCTAAAGTAAATAATATCGGTGGCATTGCAGCTTACTCAGGAAAGGTGGAAAAATAAGATGAAGATAATAATCGTAGGCGGTGTAGCTGGAGGAGCTACAGCCGCAGCAAGAATACGCAGACTGGATGAACACGCAGAAATTACTGTGTTTGAAAGATCCGGATACATATCCTATGCGAATTGTGGGCTTCCATATTATATTGGAGACGTGATCACAGATCCGGAAGAGCTTACCCTGCAGACACCAGAGAGTTTCTTTCAACGATTTCGTATTAATATGAAGATACATCATGAAGTTATTTCCATACATCCGAACCGTAAAACTGTTTCCGTTAAAAATTTGGAAAAAGGTGAAATATTTGAAGAAAACTATGATAAGCTGATCCTTTCTCCAGGGGCAAAGCCAACACAGCCGAGACTTTCTGGAGTAGGTATTGATAAGCTTTTTACACTTCGTACGGTAGAAGATACTTTTCGGATAAAGGAATATATAAATAAGAATCATCCAAAATCGGCTGTATTGGCAGGTGGCGGCTTTATTGGTTTAGAGATGGCAGAAAATTTGAGGGAGCTTGGCATGGATGTTACGATTGTCCAGCGGCCTAAGCAGCTGATGAATCCTTTTGACCCGGATATGGCATCCATGATCCATAATGAAATGAGAAAGCATGGGATAAAACTGGTACTGGGCTATACAGTAGAAGGATTTAAAGAAAAAGATAATGGAGTAGAGGTTCTATTAAAAGATAATCCGTCTCTCCAAGCTGACATGGTGGTATTGGCGATCGGAGTTACACCGGACACAGAATTAGCAAAAGAAGCCGGTCTGGAACTTGGCATCAAGGGAAGTATTGTAGTGAATGACAGGATGGAAACTTCTGTACCGGATATTTATGCTGCGGGTGATGCAGTTCAGGTAAAGCACTATGTTACTGGTGATGATGCACTGATCTCTTTGGCTGGACCAGCCAATAAACAGGGCAGGATTATCGCTGATAACATTTGTGGCGGTGATAGTCGTTACCTGGGCAGTCAGGGAAGCTCCGTTATCAAAGTGTTTGATATGACAGCAGCCATTACAGGCATCAATGAAACCAATGCCCAAAGGTCAGGATTAGAAATAGATACTGTAATCCTTTCTCCTATGAGTCATGCCGGTTACTATCCCGGTGGAAAAGTAATGACCATGAAGGTGGTTTTTGAAAAAGAGACCTATCGTTTGCTTGGTGCTCAGATTATTGGATATGAAGGAGTTGACAAACGTATTGATGTGCTGGCAACAGCGATCCATGCAGGGCTGAAGGCAACCCAGCTGAAGGATCTGGATCTCGCATATGCACCGCCCTATTCCTCTGCCAAGGATCCTGTAAATATGGCAGGATTCATGATAGACAATATAGCAAAAGGTACTTTAAAACAATGGCATATGGAAGATATGGATAAGATTTCCAAAGATAAAAATGTGGTATTGCTGGATGTGAGAACTGCAGGTGAATTTAACAGGGATCATATGGATGGCTTCAAAAATATTCCTGTAGATGAACTGAGGGAACGTATCAATGAAATTGAGAAGGAAAAGCCTGTGTATCTGATATGTCAGAGTGGGCTGCGCAGTTATATTGCCAGCCGCATTCTGGAAGGAAATGGTTATGAAACATACAACCTCTCCGGCGGATCCCGCTTCTACGATGCAGTGGTCAATGACCGTGCGCTGATTGAAAGGTCATATGCATGTGGCATGGATTTGATATGACTCACAATCAGGTTGTCCGGATGATTTGTAGTGATCTGGTAAGGTTATTACTATTGTTTGATTGACAAAAATTAAATAGGTCATATAATTAAAATTAAAAATTGTTCCTAATAGTATGTTGATGGACAGATTCCACAGGAATGATGTGATATATAGGAGTTTATGAAAAAGATTTATGGATGAGAAACAGTTAAGCATAGATATCGTTGGTTTGGCAGGAGCATATTCTTATGCATTAGATTGTATAGAAACCGAACTGCTTAATATTACAAACAAGCATGGAAAAAGAGTTGCATACATGAGTGTATGCATGGCAAAATATTGGAATGTCGGAAGCGATGCATTGCAAGATTTAGCAATTTGCGCCTTACTACACGATAATGCCCTGACACAATATATTACCGAAGAAGTAAAAAAGAATCCTAATATAGATATAAGGGATGATTTTTTGAATGAAAAAACAAATCTTCACTGTGTTTATGGCGAAAGCAATATTGCTAAAATCCCATTTAAGACAAATGTATCAAATGTAATTTTATATCATCATGAACATGCTAATGGAACAGGACCATTTAAAAAGGTTTGGCAGGAGGTTCCTTTATTTGCGAGGATTATTCATCTTGCGGATGTCGTAGATGCGATTGCTAACAATATAAAATTTAGACAGGAAAAATGGGATAAATGTTGTGAATTTCTTGTAAAACAAAAAGGATTATTATTTGATGACGAGTGTGTAGAAGCCTTTTTTGAAATGATATCAAAAGAAGCATTTGTTTCGTTAGAGGATGCATCTTTTGAGTCAAAGTTATGGGAGATCGTTCCAAGAAAAAAACAGATGTTTGATTGGAATACTTGTAAAAATATTGCAGATTTCTTTGCGAATATTGTTGATTATAAATCTCCCTTTACAAGTAGACACTCTATTGGTGTTGCAGAAAAGGCTGCGCAGTTTGCAAGGTATATTGGATATGATGTTTTAGATATCGAAAAAATGTATCTAGCGGGAGCATTGCATGATATCGGAAAAATGGTGGTCGGCAATGAAATATTAGAAAAACCGGATAAACTTACGGACGAAGAATTTGATAAAATGAAAAACCATGCGGGCTACACATATCTTATATTGTCACAAGTAGATGGTTTTGAAGATATACGAGATTGGGCTGCACTACATCATGAAAAACTAAATGGGAAAGGGTATCCATTTGGAAAAACTGCAGATGAATTAAATGAGCAAGAACGAATTATGGCATGTGTTGATATTTATCAGGCGCTTACGGAAGAACGTCCATATAAGAAAGGAATATCGCATGAAAAAACATGTGATATACTTGATGAAATGGCAGAAAAAGGTTTTGTGGATGCAGATATTTCACGTAAAATGAGAGATTGTTTTCATTAACATAGTAGTAAAGAAGCAGATGGGATACTCAAAAGTTGTATATCGTGGAATCGCAAAAAACATGCATCGATTCCATATGTTGTTTGCCAGTGCAAATCTTATCCTGTGTAGCAGGGCTGGCAGAACAAAAGACTTTATAGGGCGTACAGTATAATTGCGCCCATTTTTAGGGAATATCCTCAAAAAAGGATAAATAGCAAGAGGATATAACAGGTATCTGAGATAAAAATCCTCTTGGTTTTTATAAAAACTTGACAAACTGGGATAATAAAGAATTGTTTGAAAAAATAGACAGTAATTAGTGTGCTGAGAATGTGAGATTATAATGAATGATTTTGTAATTGAAACAAATGATTTGACAAAATGTTATGGAGAGCAAGTCTGCGTAGCACAGCTATGTCTTCATGTGCCAAAAGGAAAAATATATGCGCTTTTAGGGAGAAATGGAGCTGGGAAGACGACAACTATGAAAATGTTGTTGAATTTGGTAAAACCCACATCAGGATTTATTAAAATTTTTAATGATATTCATTTAGAAGATATTTCTGGATGGTTCAATGCAAACATTATAAATACAATGGCTATAATCAGCATTGTCAAACCGATAATCCTTGATATACTCTTTTTCATGTAAATCACCTCCTCGTCAAATTGTAGTTATCTACGTATTCCATCATCATTAAAATGTTTTTTTAAAGCTTTCTCTGTCGGATAAATTGATACAATCATAATAAAGCATTGAATTGTCACAAGAATCAACCCTGCAAATCCAATCGTATTCTTATCACTATGATATAACGGAGTATGTATCAAAGCAGATGGTATAATCATTACCCATCCCATTTTCCACCAAAGTCTTCCGCAGTAGTCATTCGCAAATTTCCATGTATCCATATTTTTTATTGAGCGAGTTGTTCTGTAGCCTGACATACTATTCATATATTTTGGACAATGTTTCCACATCATTCTTCCACAAATGACCATAGCAATAGGAATTATCAGATCACATATTAACATAAACCACCAAAACCACATAAACCGTACCTCTCTTCACGCATCAATTTGTTCAGTAGAAGTTTAACACATGTTGTTTAAAAATACTACAGCCAAACTAATGTCTGTGATTTGTTTTCCATACAAATTTTCCTTTCTAAAAATATTTTATATCTTATATATTGAGGTGTTGAAAAAATGGCTCATAGACGTTGGTTAATGCTTGTACTCATTACCTTAAAACCACAACCTCTTGATGTATGGACGTTAAAATATTTATAGGCACAAGAACAAAATAGACGATTTTTAAATATTCTGTATATTTTCAAAATTATCAGAAAATATGTGCCTATGAGTACAACAGCAGTGGAAAAAGGATTACAGTTTGAACAAGCTGTAGTAGACATGCTTAATAAGTGTTTTTGTAGATAAGTCACAATTCTTTGCAATCTTTGATATTGATAGTTCCTCTACAAAGCCTCTTACTCCATTTAACGATACCTTTTGAAGAAAAGCCAAAGACCAACTTACCGAGCGACAATCTCAAGTACTACCGTCAGCGAAAACAGATGACAACAAGACAGTTGGCGGAAAAGCTGGTTATTGTACCATCAACTGTTGCGATGTATGAAAATGGAAAACATCCTATTCCTTATGATGTAGCTATTAAGCTGGCAGATGTTTTGGAAATCGAAGCGTCCTTACTCTATGATGATTTCTCCCGTTTCCCTGCTGTACCCTATACCGAAGCGCTAAAAAGCGTTAGAACGGCTCTGGGGTTGTCACAGAAGGCTTTTGCAGAACGGATAGGGATTGTACCAAGCTACTACTATAAAATCGAAGCAGGCAATCGCAGACCGTCACGAAAGGTTTATCAGAAGATATATGCTACACTTGAAACGACCATTTTTTTGAATATATTGATTTTGATTGATTGAAGATGTACAATTACTGTAAATAATTTATGGAAGGGTGAGTCCAATGGCTTTTTAATTTATCTTTAGAGAAGTATGTCACAATAGATGAAATAAACCCGTTTTCTTTACATCATATAAAGGAGTTTTTATATGAAATACTTCGTAAGAAAATCAATAGCAATTATGATTGCATTATGTGCAATTTTTTCAATGTCACTGACAGCTTTTGCAAGTTCTACGACATCACAATATAACAATACAATTGTTCTGCGTACAGAAGAAGATTGGGCAAAAATGAGACAACATGATTTGGCTGAGTACAATGCTAAATTAGCAAATATTTCTCCTACGCTTAAAAAAGATGTAAGTACCTTTCTGAACAGTCATAATGAATTAGCAGCTATGCCACATAGCAAAAATTCTGATGTAGTTAGCAATGAGGAGTTTTTAACACAGTTTATAACTGCATATCCAGAATATGCGGGTAATAGAGCTCAAATTGCTGACGATGTCGCAACATTACGAGCCAATCCAGTAGTCGTAGCTGTAAGAGCATTTTTTAGTTCTAATGGATATGACTTAGCTTTAGATTTGTTCAATCATTCTTTAACAGAAAATCCTGCAACTGCTTCCTTGTCTCTGACTGGCAATACAGAAGGAATGTATGGACATATAAGAAGTGAATTATCCGCTGATCCTTTTTTGGATAAAATGAAAACTTTTGCTAATAAGAGCGGAACAGAAACGCTTAGCGACAGTTCTTACACCTTTGATAATGGTGACTTGTATTGGGCTATTCATGGCTTCACATGGACAAGAAGTAGAACTTCTAAAGGAACGGCTTCTTTTGCAATTGATGATGTCTATGATTTTAACAAATGGAAGGATATTCCGGGAATTGTAGCAGGACTAGCAGGCACCCATGATTTTGATATTCATATTGAAGGTCTTGTTCAAAACGGAGTAATTAAATAAGATGAGTAAATATCATGCAATTACTCCAAAAATCACTTATCGTAATTGGGTTTACATATTTACCTTGATTTCATTTATTACCATTTTCTTGTTTTTGACTTTTTTTGCGATATATGCACCAGGGAACTATTTTCAAAGTGCAAATGGTAAAATTTCTATATTGGATGTAATATTCGCAATAATATTACTGGTAAATGATATTTGTGTAATATTGTCGTTTATAGAATTTACTAAATCTTGTTATCGTATTTGTCAAAAAAAGTGTTTTTCTCTAAAACAGCTTAGTGAAATCATCGTAGGTATATATCCGATAATATTAGTGTTTTTCTTTTGCAATTGGAATATTTCTTCACTATATCACTATTTATTAGCTCCAATACAAATATTGTTTCATAAGTAATAAAATGAGTGCAGGCATTAATCTATAATGTCTGCACTTATTTTTTTTGAACAGAATAATGAAACTGACCATCAAAATTGTTATTTGTTACTTTATCGCACATGAGCATTCCTATCCGGAATGAAACAGGAATGATAAGATGTAGTATAACTAATGTTGAGGCTGCGGTCTGCCTTTATTGTAGAAAATTTTTTCACTATCTCATATAAAAGTGTGATTGATAAGCATTAAATTTTAATAATTTTGTGATTTCGGTTGTAATTTTCATAGATTTTGCATATAATAAAAGTGTGATTATAAAGCATAAAACTCCAATAAAAATGTGAGGAGTGATTCTATGGAACGATTTATCTTAAAAAAGTTGCTGGATTGGAAGGATTCTCCCTACCGCAAGCCTTTAATCTTGAAGGGTGTACGTCAGGTGGGTAAGACTTGGATTCTAAAAGAGTTCGGCAGACGCTGTTATGAAAATACAGCCTACTTTAACTTCGACGAAAACGAAGAATATAAACAATTTTTTGAAACAACCAAGGATGTGGACCGAATTCTACAAAACCTTATGCTGGCAAGCGGTCAAAAGATATTGCCAGAAAAGACCCTCATCATCTTTGACGAGATACAGGAATGCCCGAAAGTCATTAACTCCATGAAATATTTCTGCGAGAACGCACCGCAGTACCATGTTGCCTGCGCCGGTTCTCTGTTAGGTATCGCCTTGGCGAAGCCTTCCTCTTTTCCAGTAGGCAAGGTCAAATTCATGCAGATTGACCCAATGACCTTCGCTGAGTTTCTACTTGCCAACGGTGATGAAAATCTGGCGCAGTATCTGGAACAGGTGGATACCCTTGAACCTATCTCTGATGCCTTCTTTAATCCGCTGTATGAGAAGCTGAAGATGTACTATGTAACCGGTGGTATGCCGGAGTCGGTATTGATGTGGACGGAGGCACGGGATGTTTCTGCCATGCAGGAAGCATTGTCCGGAATCATTGGAGCCTATGAGCGTGATTTTGCCAAGCATCCTAATCTCAGCGAGTTCCCGAAAATCTCAATGATTTGGAAGTCTGTTCCTTCTCAACTGGCAAGGGAGAACAAGAAGTTTATCTATAAGGTGGTCAAGGAAGGCGCACGAGCCCGTGAGTACGAGGATGCATTGCAATGGCTGGTAGATGCCCGTTTGGTGCATAAAATTTATCGCAGCTCAGCTCCAGGATTGCCGATTGCAGCTTACGATGACTTGTCTGCTTTCAAGATTTATTTGGTAGATGTGGGACTGCTCCGCCGTTTGGCACAGCTTTCTCCCACTGCCTTTGGCGAAGGGAACCGCCTATTTACTGAATTCAAAGGCGCATTAACCGAAAACTTTGTGTTGCAGACTTTAATTACTCAGTTTGAAGTCATGCCCCGTTATTGGAGCCAGAACAACCCACCTTATGAGGTGGATTTCCTCATTCAGCGGGAGAATGACATCTTCCCCGTGGAGGTCAAATCCGAATCCAACACAACCAGCAAGAGTATGAAGAAGTTCAAGGAACTGTTCCCTGATAAGGTCAAGCTTCGCATCCGTTTCTCATTGGACAATCTGAAACTGGACGATGATGTGCTGAATATCCCGCTGTTCATGGCAGATCAGGCGGATCGATTGATTGGGTTGGCATTGGAAAAGAGGAAGCACTGATGTATATGGCTAAACTATATTAACCTAAATTGAAAAAACATTGAGGCGAATGAAATGAATCAATATAACGAAATTTCTACACTTCAATATATGGGAAGCAAGACACGGATCATTTCTCATATATGTGAACCCATAATCAAAAACAAATCTATTAAGACCGTTGTTGATCTGTTTGCAGGTACAGGATCTGTAGGCTATGCACTTAAAGCACACAAGAACATCATCAGCAATGATCTTGAATACTACGCATATATTATCAATCATGCAAGGATTCTTTCATCCTTCCGTCTACAATACATTCCTTTGCGTGGAATGCAATTAAGCAATATCAGAGTTTTCTAATCAATATTGTTACCACTGACCCCGACTTTTTACTAGATGAAGGAGATTTTCTCAAGATTACCGAAGTTACATATACCTTGGGGCATAGGTATAAAGAAAACGGTATTCAATATTTATATCATGACGATGTTCTGAAATTATTTTGCACACTCTTGGATAGCAAACCATATATCAATCCAATAAGGCCTGTGGAGTTATTGAACATGATAAGCTTAAGGTTATCAAGAAAGGATCCAATTTTAGATCTGCGCCTAAAATTGTTGATCTCTTGAATGAAATTCGTCCAGATTTACCGCAAACATCAGCAATAGATGACTTTGAAGGAGAAGTGTTTGTTATTACGTGCGAGGATTACACTGGACCTCGTCGTGCAGACCGTAATTTCAAGAACGAATTACCTCCAGAGGAATTGAAATCACGATTAAACAAGGTTACTGAAAAAATAAAACAAGAAACACCTGTGGATGAAGAATTAAAAGTTCTAATGATTACGCACAAGGTTCTTGCTACACAGCAAGGATACGAGAAACTCCTGGATATTCTGAATGACGGATTGAGAGACAAAGAAGACCCGTTCCTATTGTTCTTTATGGAGACCGTTGAACCGATCTATCATGCGCTTAACACCTCCAATATGCAGTTGCTTTTTGATACACTTGGAATTAAGCGTTATCCAATTACCAAGAAGGCTGAGAAAAACAAGTGGAAAGAACTACAGCGTCAACTTGATGAGGCACGCAAGAAAAGAGCCATTGATGTTTTTGAAATTATCAACCGGACTAAATTGATTCCTATACCACCCAAATTAGATGGTTGGTATCATTTGTACCAGAATACACCTGAAACAATATATGCTTCTAATACTTCAATTGAAGCGTTCTTGAATCTGGATTACGCACAGTTTATTGCTGTGAAAGACTTCTTACATCCAGAAGCACAGTATTCTACAGAGCACGGAGTTAAAGGAGAAGAATACGACAATGTGATTTTTGTTATCAGTAAAGGATGGAACCAGTATCAATTTGAAACCTATGCTCCAATGATAACAAAAAAGCTGTCATCCCAAGTGGAAAACAAGCTTCCTTTGAGTGTAACCGCAATTTATTTTATGTATGTTGTTCAAGGCCAAAGAAAACTATACTTGAATGGAGGTGTTTTGTATACCAACAACTAATTTAAATATTCGTACAGATAAGGCAATCAAGGATCAGGCGGAGGAAATCTTCAATGAACTTGGTCTGAATATGACAACTGCTGTAAATATATTCCTGAGAACCGCTATCCGTGAGCATGGTATTCCTTTTGAATTAAAACTGGAAGTACCGAGTGATACTACAGCTGCTGCCATTGAAGAAGGCAGAAAAATGATGAAGGATCCTTCTGCTCCGCGTTATTCCAGTATGGATGCGCTTAAATCAGCTCTCGACGTATGAAATACGACATTCAGTTTACTAACCAGTTTAAAAAGGATTTGAAGCTTGCCAAAAGGCAAAATAAAAATCTTGATAAGCTGTTTGAGGTAATCGATATTCTGGCGAATGGCGGTACGCTGGAAGCTTTACAGGCTTGGTACGCACTCAGAACTTGATGCGAAACAGAAATACAGTTGAGTTTTTAGCAGTATGGGAAGAACTTCATAATGATAGTAGGCGCATTGAGTGGACTGTCAGCGGCGGCAGGGGTAATGATCGGCAAGCGGCTTGGAAGGAAAGAATATGATGAGGCTTATGCGGAGTCAAAGAAGATCATGTATGCCGGTTTAGCCGGTTCGGTTGTGGTAGCCTCATTGCTGATCTTACTCGCAGGAGTCTATACCGGATTGTATCGCGTAGATAACAGCGTAAAAGAACTTGGGAAAATACTGCTTATTGTATTTGCCTTATATGCACCGGTCAAGGTGGAAAATATGATACTTAGCGGAGGCATCATAAGAAGCAGCAGCAATACAAAAATCATCATGGTGATTGATATTGTTGGTATCTGGTGCATAGGAATTCCTTTGTGTCTGCTTGCTGCATACGTGTTTAGATGGGGCATTGTTGGTGTATATGCATTGCTTACCACAGAGGAAATATTCAGGCTTGCTGTAGCACTTGTTATTTTTAGAAAGCGTAAATGGATGATCAGCTTATCATAGCAATGTATCCTCTGCATAATAAGCAGCGTAGGCATCCTGCAAAGTTTTCAGGGTCTTTGGATCCCTGCCGCCAACAGGCTTACCGTCAAGCTCAACAGCCTGAATGCACAGACCACCGGAGCTGCTGACGATGATCTCATCGGCTTCTTCCAGCTCCTTCATGGTGAACGGAGCCTCTTTGGTAGAAATGCCGTTCTGCTCAGCCAGCATCAGCAGATGCTTCAGGGTAATACCGGGAAGGATCAGGTTGTCCCTTGGAGGAGTGCAGAGCACACCATCCTTGATCATCAGTATATTGCTGTGTGCACATTCTGTTATACGGTCGCCACGGTGGAATACGGTTTCCTGGCAGTCCTTTTCAATACATCTCTGATAAGCGATCACACTGGGGATCAGGTTCAGGGTCTTGATATTGCAGTGCAGGAATCTGGTATCTTCCATGGAGATCAGACGGAAGGTAGTGGTAAAGGGGATCAGATCACAGGGGACTGTGAAGATCATCAGGTTTGGCTTTACGGAAGCCGGTGGGAACTGGTGGCCGCGGAGGGCAGTTCCACGGGAGCACTGCCAATAGAGCATGCCGTGATCATTGTCATTGGCATCGATACACTGCTGCAATGCAGCAATCAGTTCCTCTCTTGGCATGGTAAAAGGAATCTCCAGTAATTTGCAGCTGTTGTAGAAACGATCCAGATGATCCTTTGCAGCAAAGATATGATTGTTTGCAAAGGTGGTAGCATCATAGCAGCCGTCACCGAAGTATACGGCACGATCCAGCATGGGGATCTTCATTTCTTCCAGAGGACCTATTTCTCCATTATAATATCCAACATATTTCATAGCATTCTCCTTTTGCAATTATTACTTCTATATTATGAGTTGCCCGACTTTGATACCTACGGATTGCTTCGTGCTACGCACTCCCACAATCCTACCCAATATTCGCATATCGTGGGATTATCATCCCACTTTTATGCTCATATCGGGGCGGGTCCTAAGGTCTTTCACCCACTTATGAGCAAGCTCATGTGGGCTTAGACCTTTTGACCCTGGTATCATATTATATCAATTATATCACAGGAATTCATACTTTCCAGTTCTTTATGATCTTATATCCGCCGATTAACAGCGTAGGAAGCAGATAGAAGAGGATAAAGCCATAGGAGAGGAGGGAATAGCCTTTCTCGATCAGGGTAACAACACCGATCCTTGATAAGATCAGGGCAGCGATCAGCGTGATGACAGTGATGATTCCGCGCTTCCTGTCAGAAAGCTTCTCTGATCCCTTTTCAACCAGTGCTACATCGAAACGGTCAATGATCATATGGATACAGCCGGTTGCGGTTTCCACAAGAGTCCAGCCCATAACAATACTGAACAGAGTGATCAGGACAGGACCGCCATTGATGGCAAGGATCATTTCCATCCAAGGAGTTGTCACGTCAGCACCGACAATGGAGGAATCTTCATAGAAGCACATCATTGCAAAGTAAGACAGAAACCAGGGGATTACCATCAGAAGACCTGCGATGATACCGGAAATGAAGGTTTCCTTTCTTTTGGTCTGTCTGGTCAGGGAGAACATACCCATGGGAATGGCATTGATGTTATAGGCAACATACAGGATGCCGGTGCCGATACAGAGAGGAACCGTTACGGAACCATCATAGGAGCTGGTATCCATGGTGCTGAAAACATGGGAAATGTTACTGCCCTTGTTTATCAGAACAAGAACTGTGAACAGGATATAACCGCCATAGAGAAGGATCGTACCGATGGATTCAAATTTCTCGATTACCTTGGAGCCTTTGAAATTCAGAAGACCACAGATCAGGACGATCACAACAGAGCCAAGGATATTAGGCAGTCCGGCCTGCTCAAAGATACTGCCGGTAGCGGCGGCCATTACGGCGATCAACAGGATAGCGATCAGAACGGTCAGTATATCCATGACGGGCCATAAGGGACCGATCACCTTTTTGATATAGTTTTTGTAATCATAAACCTTATAGATACGGCAGATCTCAAAGGTAAGGAAAGCAAACAGGGCAAAACCGATACCGATCGTCAGACCGGAGATCCAGCCAAGGGCACCGAATTTGGCACCGTAGGAATAAATTTCACGTCCTGTAGCATAGCCACCGCCGATCAGAACGGACTGAAGAAGAACACCGGGTAGAATATATTTTGCATAGGTGCCTTCATAGAAGTGCTTGAAGTTTTTCATGATAGTGTTCGCTCACTTTCTTTTGTTATTTATAAATTGAATTATAGAAGATACCAGGGAAACTTGCCAATAGAAATATCACATATTATAATAAGTTAAACTTATTTAGACTCTGGCAGTATAAAAGGGGATATTATGAATCTGAAACAGATGGAATATTTTGTGGCGGCAGCAGAGCAGCTTAATTTTACCAGGGCAGCCAGACAGTGTTTTATTTCACAGACTGCCATGACACTTCAGATACAGTCTCTAGAGGAAAAGATAGGGGTGCCTTTGTTTGTTAGGGATAAGCATCACGTGGAACTGACAGCAGCAGGCAAGGTTTATCTGAAGGAAGCCAGGGCGATCCTGATCAGGGCAGAGGAAGCTGCCAAGCTGGCAAGGACAGCAGCAGAGGGAGTATACGGGGAGCTTACCATAGGCTTTATCAGAGGCTATGAGCAGAGCCGGTTCTCTGAAACGCTCCGGAGCTTCCGGGAAGCCTATCCGCATATTTCCATTCATCTTGTCCGGGAAAACATGACCACCCTATACAAGCTTCTGGAGGATGGTACCTGTGATGTGGTGTTTAACCTCTCCCAGTTTACCCGGAGCTTTGAAGATCAGGAGCATCGTTTTCTGAAAAGGTTCCCTATGATGGCAGTTCTGTATCCGGGACATTTCCTTTCAGGAGAGAGTCATCTGCAGTACAGGGATCTTGCCAGAGAGGATTTTATTATCATGCAGCCAAAGGGGAGATCGAATGATGAAGCAGAAGAGGTGCTGATCTGTTACAACAGAGGAGGGTTTATTCCTAATATAGTGCTTCGTGAGCAGGAGGTGCAGACAGTACTTCTTGAGGTGTCGGCAGGGTTTGGAATAGCGATCCTGCCGGAATATGCTGTCCGTTATTATAGAAATGCCAGGAATCTGGTGATCATACCGCTTGTGCGGGAGGATGGCAGTGCAGAGCAGCTGGATCTGGAGATTGGCTGGAAGTGTGAAAATAAAAATCCGGCGATCGAAAAGCTGCTTGCGTGGATGGAAACTCACGAATATACAGAATAATGTTATATCAGAATTATTTTTTTCGGGTAAATATGAAAAAAGATCAAAAAAATGTTAAAAAAAACAGGTTGCAAAGAACGCAATACCGTATTAGAATAAAAAACGCAAAGAATCTTAACATGAAATTAACATATATGGAGAACCATCAGGATGGAATATACAAGAGAAGCAGTTATTGACAGACTGCTGAGGAGCTATAGTTCCTGCTATAATATTCATCTGATCGGAGATGATCAGGTACCAATCACAGCGCGCTGTGATTTTTTTGAGCATTCAGGGAAATATGTGATATCAAAAAAGGCAGAATTATGGTTTGCAGATAATGAAGAATTCCTGTATCTTGTCAATATTCCCCATCTGACAATGGAGCTTTACCAGAAATGGAGAGATTATATCCATGAAGATGGCATGAGCCGTATTCATGTTGGACCGGGACATATGGCCTCTTACATTACCCCTGTTTTTGTCTGTGATACCTGTGAGGAAGAGGTAAAAAAGGCATTGAAGAAGTGCCGTATTTACAAAAGTTTTCATTTTTCGCTGCATGGCTGGGCAGATCATCATACCGCACTGATAGAGCTGTCAACAGGACAGATTGACGCAAACGCAGGCGGCAGACAGACAGCGAAAATTTTGAAAAAAATACTATATTCAAAAAAATCGAAGGGAGATAGGTAATATGAATTCATTAGTACTTCTGATCATCTGCGTTGCCATTCTGGTGCTGGGATATATCTTCTACGGCGGCTGGCTGTGCAAACAGTGGGGCGTAGGTGAAGGAAACAATGAGACACCGGCTCATACCATGGAAGATGGTGTTGACTATGTACCGGCGAAAGCACCGGTTTTGATGGGACATCACTTTTCATCTATCGCAGGTGCCGGCCCTATCACAGGACCAATCGGTGCAGCTATGTTTGGATGGCTGCCTGTAACACTCTGGATTCTCATAGGAGGTATTTTCTTTGGTGGTGTACATGACTTTGGTGCACTTTTCGCATCTGTCCGCAACAAGGGAATGTCTATCGGAGAGATTATTTCCGCAAATATGAGCAAACGTGCAAAGAGGCTGTTCATTATCTTCTCTTATCTGACGCTGATCCTTGTTGTAGCTGCTTTCGCATCTATCGTGGCGTCTACATTCGGAGCAACCTTTGATGAGAGTGGGGCAGTAGACATGGCTAAGTCCGCAACACCTGCTTCGGTAGCTATGATTTCCTTACTGTTCATCGTTATTGCTATTGTATTTGGCTTCTGTGTATACCGCAGAAATATGCCTATGGGTATTGCATCCGTAGTCGGTGTACTTGCTATCGTGGGTATCATGGCGATCGGTATGAACTTCCATCCCATTTATCTGTCTACAAAGACATGGATGTGGATCGTAGGATTTTACATTGCAATCGCTTCTGTAACACCGGTATGGATCCTGCTTCAGCCCCGTGACTATTTAAGCTCATTCCTGCTGTATGCGATGCTTGCTGTAGCAATATTTGCTGTTGTTGTAGGACATCCTACCTTTGATGCAAGCTTTCCGGCATTTGGCGGATTTGCAGTAGACAATGGAAATGGTACGCAGTACTTATTCCCTGTACTGTTTACAACAGTTGCCTGCGGTGCAATCTCCGGTTTCCATTCACTGGTTTCTTCAGGAACAACATCCAAGCAGCTGGATAAGGAAAAGGATGCTAAACCCATTGCTTACGGTGGTATGCTTCTTGAGTGTGTACTTGCAGTCCTGACTCTTTGCGCTATCGGATATGCATATAAGTGGAATGCTGCTAACCCAGACAATGTTCTGGTTGGTGCAACAGCAATCTTCGGTGGCGGTATCGCTCATATGGTAGATGATGTGATCCCTGGAAGCTATGCAATCCTGAATTCCTTACTGGTATTAACCTATTCTGCGTTCTGCCTGACATCTCTGGATACAGCAACACGTCTGGCACGTTTCATGTTCCAGGAGTTCTGGCTTGAGCCCGGTCAGACAACGAAGGATGTAAAGGAAGGATGGAAGAAGGTAATGGTCAATCCTTACTTTGCAACGATCCTTACTGTAGTTCTTGGTATTCTTCTTGGTATGACAGGCTATGCGAAGATCTGGGGGCTGTTCGGTGCTGCAAACCAGCTTCTTGCAGGTATCGGACTTCTTGCAGTTGCAACATGGCTTGGTAATGCAGGAAAGAACAATAAGATGTTCCTGATCCCTATGGCATTCATGATCATAGTAACGATCTGCTCACTGGCTCTGACTGTAAAGAACCAGACCGGAATCATTGCTGCAGGCGGTGCAGACTGGGGACCTTATGCACAGACAGTTCTTGGTATTCTGCTGATCGTACTGGCTGTAGTCCTTGTTATAGAGGGTGTACAGACACTGAAGAATCAGAAAGCAAAGAAAGCAGCATAAGATAACAGGATTAAACTGATATCAGAGGGCAGGACAGCCGGAAGGCTGTTCTGTCCTTTTTTACACGGGTGAAAATATGTACGAAGTAGCAATTACATATTGAAAAAATGCAGGTAACGTACTTATAATAGGGATATCTACCTGCAAAGCGGGGAATGAGCAAAAGAGGAGAGAGTGCGGAAATGAAATTACTTGAGGAACGTATCCGTAGGGATGGAACAGTAAAGGCAGGCAATGTATTAAAGGTAGATTCTTTTCTGAATCATCAGATGGACATTGAACTGTTTAATGAAATGGGAAAAGAGTGGGCACGTTTGTTTGCAGACTGTCCGGTCACAAAGATCCTGACAGTGGAGGCGTCCGGTATCGGTATTGCCTGTGTGACCGCCCAGCATTTTCATGTACCGGTAGTATTTGCCAAGAAAACACAGTCTCTGAATATTGACGGAGAGGTGTACACTACCAAGATAGAGTCATTTACCCATAAAAGAGTATATGATGTGATCGTTTCCAAAAAATTTCTGAGCCCGGAGGATCATGTCCTCATCATTGATGATTTCCTTGCTAACGGCTGTGCACTGGAGGGTCTGATCGAGATCGTACAGAAGGCAGGTGCCGCAGTGGAAGGAATCGGCATTGCTGTAGAGAAAGGTTTCCAGAAGGGCGGAGACCTGATCCGCAGCAAAGGTATCAGACTGGAGTCACTGGCAATCGTAGAAAGCATGGATGCAGAGACAGGAGAGATCACCTTTCGCTAAAATATAACAAATTTTGAACCTTCTCTTGACAAGGGCAGTTACAGATGATTATACTGACTATTGTTGAGAAAAGACGGACAATTGGGGTTGTATGAAAGGTCATACTGCCCTTTTTACGTCAGGTATGCAAACACCCTAAGAGGGAAAACAGGAGGAGAATTATGAAAAAGAAAGTCGTAAGTTTACTTACAGCTATGGCTTTGACAGTTGTTGCACTGACTGGATGTGGATCTGCTGCAGCAGATACAACTGACACCGCAGCAGAAGCAGCAGAAGGCACAGAGGAGACGGCTGACGCTGAAGCAGCAGACACTGAAGCAGCAGACACAGAGGCAGCTGAGGGCGCAGACATGTCCAGCGTAAAGGCAGGTTTTATTTTCCTGCATGATGAAAACTCTACCTATGATCTTAACTTCTTAAACGCAGCAAAGGCAGCCTGTGAAAAGCTTGGCGTTGAATGTGTAACAAAGACAAATATCCCGGAAGGACAGGAGTGCTACGAAGCAGCATGTGAACTGGCAGATGCCGGATGCAATTTTATTTTTGCAGACAGCTTTGGACATGAGGATTATATCATTGAAGCAGCTAAGGAATATCCTGATATCCAGTTCAGCCATGCGACAGGAACCAAGGCACATACAGAGAATCTTTCCAATTATCATAATGCATTTGCATCCATTTATGATGGACGTTATCTTGCAGGTATTGCTGCAGGTATGAAGCTGAATGAGATGATCGACAATGGAGACATTACAGCAGATCAGGCGAAGATCGGTTATGTTGGAGCATATACTTATGCAGAAGTTATCTCCGGTTATACGTCTTTCTTCCTTGGCGCACGTTCTGTATGCCCTACAGCAACCATGGAAGTAACCTTTACAGGCTCCTGGTATGATGAGACAGCAGAGAAAGAAGGCGCTAATAAGCTGATCGAGGACGGATGCGTACTGATCAGCCAGCATGCAGACTCCATGGGAGCTCCTACTGCATGTGAAACAGCTGGTGTACCTGATGTTTCCTACAATGGAAGCACAGCAAGCGCATGTCCTAACACATTCCTTGTATCCTCCAGAGTAAATTGGGAGCCTTACTTCGAATATGCTATGACCTGTGTTGCCAATGGAACTGCTATTGATACCGACTGGTGTGGAACTCTTGAAACCGGTTCAGTAGAGCTGTCCGAGCTTGGAAGCTGTGCAGCAGAGGGCACTCAGGAAGCTATTGATGCAGCTAAGGCAGATATTATTGCAGGTAATTTACATGTATTTGATATCTCTACATTTACTGTAGAGGGTAAGACACTGGACAGCTATGAAGCAGATGTTGATACAGATGCTGATTATGCACCTGATCATGAAGTAGTTGTTGATGGATATTTCCATGAATCTGGAGAAGGATTCCGTTCAGCACCTTACTTCAATGTTCAGATCGATGGAATCACCCTTCTGGATACAGCATTCTAACAGGGCCATTTGATTGACTTTTGAATGATTCAGAGGGCGGCGCAGCGAATTTCGCCGTGCCGCCCTTTTTCTATTGTCATACAGTGTGTGATAATAGAAAAAGGGCGGAAAATGACGCAAAAGACTCGAAAGGGGATAGAAGATGGAAACCAAAACAGCCGCAGTGTCAATGAAAAATATTACCAAGACATTTGGTTCGGTGATAGCCAATGATAAGGTGAATCTGGATATTTACAAGGGAGAGATCTTATCATTACTTGGAGAGAATGGAAGTGGAAAGACAACACTGATGAATATGCTTTCAGGTATTTACTTTCCGGATGAGGGGCAAATATTTATCAATGGAAGGGAAGTAGTGATCAAATCCCCGAAGGATGCGCTGAAGCTTGGAATTGGTATGGTACATCAGCATTTTAAGCTGATCGATGTACTGTCAGCGACAGAAAATATCATTCTCGGACTGCCAGGCAAGATGAATATCAAGGAGGCTTCCAGAAGGATCGAAGATATCTGTAATAAATATGGATTTGAGGTAGATCCGGGTCAGAAGATCTATGATATGTCTGTTTCCCAGAAACAGACAGTGGAGATTGTCAAGGTACTTTATCGTGGGGCAGATATCTTGATTCTGGATGAACCGACTGCGGTTCTTACTCCACAGGAAACAGAGAAGCTGTTCCATGTTCTTCGTAAGATGAGGGATGACGGTAAGGCGATCGTTATTATCACCCATAAGATGCATGAGGTGGAATCCCTTTCTGACAGAGTGGCAGTATTGCGGAATGGACAGTATATTGGCAGTATGATGACCAAAGATACCAATGTGACAGAGATGACCAATATGATGGTTGGACATACAGTTACACTGAATATTGAAAGACCGGATCCGGTGGATCCAAGGCCGCGTATAGAAGTAGAGGGGCTTACCATACGGAATGAGGATGGGATACTGAAGCTGAAGGATGTTTCCTTCACCGCAAACAGTGGAGAAATCCTTGGTATTGCGGGCATTTCTGGTTGTGGACAGAAGGAACTGCTGGAAGCGATCGCGGGTCTTCAGGTAACAGAGTCTGGCAGGATCAGCTATGTGGAGGAAGACGGCACGAAGGAAGAACTGATCGGTATGGATCCGAGGAAGATCGCAGAAAAGGGAGTATCTCTTTCCTTTGTACCGGAAGACCGCCTTGGTATGGGACTTGTTGGAAATATGGATCTGACAGATAATATGATGCTCCGTTCCTTCAGAAGGGGACACAGCCCGTTTACCAATAGGAAATCACCGAGGAAGCTGGCAGAGGATGTAGTAGAAAGTCTGGAGGTAGTAACACCGGGTATTACAACTCCGGTCAGAAGGCTTTCAGGCGGAAATGTACAGAAGGTACTGGTTGGACGTGAAATTGCATCAGCACCGACGGTACTCCTTACTGCTTATGCTGTGAGAGGGCTTGATATTAACTCTTCCTATACGATCTACGATCTGATCAATGAGCAGAAAAAGAAAGGCGTAGCCGTTATTTTTGTTGGAGAGGATCTGGATGTACTCCTTGAGCTTTCAGATAAGATCCTTGTGCTTTGCGGCGGTGAAGTGAGTGGTATTGTAGATGCCAGAAATACAGATAAAAATGAGGTCGGTATGCTGATGACCAGAGTAGGAGGCAGGAAAGATCATGAATGAAAAAAAGAAAGAACTGCTTTTTCATATAGTGAAAAGAAGTACGCTTCCTTGGTACCGGGCGCTTCTGATCCGTATCGCAGCTATTGTGCTGGCATTGATCCTGTGTGCCGTTATTACAACAATAACGACAGGGATTAATCCGATCCAGGTGTATGAATCAATTTTTACAGGGGCATTTGGCAGTGTGAGAAAGACCTGGGTCACTCTGCAGAATATTTCTATCCTGCTTCTGATCTCACTGGCACTGACACCGGCATTTAAAATGAAATTCTGGAACATTGGAGGAGAAGGTCAGGTACTGGTCGGTGGTCTTGCTGCTGCAGCGTGCATGATCTGTCTGGATGATAAAATGCCGGGTGGACTGGTGATCTTATGTATGGTGTTTGCCAGTATCGCAGCCGGTGCTGTGTGGGGATTGATCCCGGCCTTCTTTAAGGCCAAGTGGAATACCAATGAAACACTCTCCACACTGATGATGAACTATATTGCCACACAGCTGGTGGCCTTCTTCACGATCGTATGGGAGGTGCCAAAGGGCTCCGGAAAGATCGGTATTATCAATCAGAATACAGGTATCGGATGGCTGCCACCGGCATTTGGATCCAAATATCTGCTGAGCATTATTGTAGCAGCTCTTGTTACTTTATTTATGTATGTTTATCTGAACTTCAGTAAACAGGGATATGAGATCTCTGTTGTAGGTGAGAGTGAAAATACAGCCAAATATGTAGGAATCAAGGTAGAAAAGGTTATTATCCGTACCATGCTGTTATCCGGTGCGGTCTGCGGACTGGTAGGACTTTTATTAGTTGGCGGGATCAATCATACTGTGACAACTACGATCGCAGGCGGACAGGGCTTTACAGGTGTCCTGGTATCCTGGATGTCCAAATTTAATCCGCTTACTATGGTATTTTCCAGCTTTCTGATTGTTTTTATGGACAGAGGTGCCAGTGAGATTTCTACAAATTTCGGACTGAATCATTCCTATGCGGATATTCTGACTGGTATCATTCTGTTCTTTATTATCGGATGTGAATTCTTTATCACTTACAGACTGCAGTTCCGTAAGAAAGCAGAAAAGGAGGAACAGTAATCATGTGGAATTTTTTACTTGCCTTTATACCAAGAGCGATCGTTCAGGGGATTCCGCTTCTCTATGGAAGTACTGGAGAGATTATTACAGAAAAGTCAGGTAACCTGAATCTGGGTATTCCAGGAGTCATGTATGTAGGTGCGATCAGCGGTGTTATTGGATCCTTCTTTTATGAAAGATCAGCAGGAAGTGCAGATGCGATGAATCCGTTTCTTGCAATCCTGATCCCCATGCTTTGCTGTCTGATCGGCTCTATGCTGATGGGGCTGTTGTACTGCTTCCTGACAGTAACTCTTCGGGCAAACCAGAATGTAACAGGTCTTGCCATGACAACCTTTGGCGTTGGTTTTGGAAACTTTTTTGGCGGTTCCCTGATCAAACTGGTTGCCAGTGATGTTCCGTCTATTGCCCTTTCAGCGACCAGCAGTTATTTCAGCAAGTCCCTTTCGTTTGCAGGAAAGCTTGGCTGGTTTGGAAAGCTGTTTTTATCCTATGGATTTTTGGCATATCTTGCAGTGATCATTGCAGTGGCAGCATCCTATTTCCTGAATCATACCCGTGCGGGGCTGCACTTGCGGGCAGTGGGAGAGGGACCAAATACCGCAGATGCGGCAGGAATCAGTGTGACAAGGTATAAATATCTAGCGACTATAGCAGGCTGTATGATCGCAGGACTTGGTGGTCTGTATTATGTTATGGATTATGCCTGCGGTGTGTGGTCAAATGATGCTTTTGGTGACAGAGGATGGCTTGCAATCGCTCTTGTTATATTCACCATATGGCGTCCTAACGTCAGCATATTTGCTTCCTTCCTGTTCGGTGGTCTTTATATCCTGTATCTGTATATACCGACAGGAATGGATCATATGGAGTATCAGGAACTATATAAAATGATCCCTTATGTGGTAACCCTGGTGGTACTGGTAGTGACCAGTATCAGGAGTAAGCGTGAAAGTCAGCCGCCGGCAAGTCTTGGACTGGCCTATTTCAGAGAAGAAAGATGATCAAAGAAAGCAGGAAAGGAAAAAAGGATGAATGAGATAAAAAAGCCTAAGAAACCATTGATTTTTTATTACACACTTGTACTGGTAATCATAACTTTGATCAATTCCCTTCTGGTTCCATGGATGGCCAAAATGCAGATCAAGGAAGTTGATTACGGTACTTTTATGACCATGACCGATAATAAAGAGATCGGAAAGGTGGAGATCCAGAGTAACCAGATCCTGTTTACCAATAAGGATGATTCTGTTATTTATAAAACCGGAGTGATCGAAGATCCGGGACTGGTGGAAAGACTGCATGATTCAGGAGCAGAATTTGCCAGCGAGATCGTAGAACAGACATCACCGTTACTTTCATTCCTGTTGACATGGATCCTGCCGCTTGTGATTTTCTTTGCCATAGGTGAATTCCTGAGCAGGAAGATGATGGACAAGGCAGGAGGCGGAGCCGGTTCCATGATGTTTGGCATGGGTAAGTCCAACGCGAAGGTCTATGTACAGTCATCAGAGGGAATTAAATTTAATGACGTGGCAGGAGAGGATGAAGCCAAGGAGAATCTGACAGAGATCGTAGAATATCTTCATAATCCTGAGAAGTACAAGGAGATCGGAGCCTCCATGCCCAAGGGAATACTTCTTGTGGGACCTCCCGGAACCGGTAAGACCATGCTTGCCAAGGCAGTAGCAGGAGAAGCAAGCGTTCCGTTTTTCTCTATTTCCGGATCTGAGTTTGTGGAGATGTTTGTAGGTATGGGAGCGGCCAAGGTAAGGGACCTGTTTAATCAGGCCAAGGAAAAGGCGCCCTGTATCGTGTTTATTGATGAGATTGACGCCATTGGTAAGAAGCGTGATGGAAGTATGGGCGGCAATGATGAAAGAGAGCAGACCCTGAACCAGCTTCTGACAGAGATGGATGGTTTTGAAGGAAATAACGGTGTCATCATTCTGGCAGCAACGAACAGACCGGAGTCCCTTGACCCGGCGCTGACAAGACCGGGAAGATTTGACAGGCGTGTACCCGTTGAACTTCCTGACCTTAAGGGCAGGGAGGAGATCCTGAAGGTACATGCGAAGAAGATCCGCATTGCAGAGGACATTGATTTTAATAAGGTTGCAAGGATGGCATCCGGGGCCTCAGGAGCAGAGCTTGCCAATATCGTAAATGAAGCAGCGCTCCGTGCCATCAGGGATAACAGAAAGTATGCAACCCAGTCGGATCTTGAGGAAAGCATAGAGGTTGTTATTGCCGGTTACCAGAAGAAGAATGCGATCCTGACAGACAAGGAAAAATGGACGGTAGCTTACCATGAGATCGGACATGCCATGGTTGCAGCCCTGCAGACCCATTCCGCACCGGTACAGAAGATCACGATCATCCCAAGAACCTCCGGAGCCCTTGGCTATACCATGCAGGTGGAAGAGGGGAATCATTATCTGATGACAAAGGAAGAGCTGGAGAATAAGATCGCTACGCTGACTGGAGGACGTGCGGCAGAGGAAGTAGTTTATAACAGTATATCCACAGGCGCTTCCAATGATATTGAGCAGGCAACCAAGATGGCAAGAGGCATGGTTACCCGTTATGGTATGACAGATGACTTTGACATGGTTGCACTAGAGACAGTAACTAACCAGTATCTGGGCGGAGATGTTTCCCTTGCCTGCTCACCACAGACACAGGCTCTGATCGATGAAAAGGTGGTAAGCCTTGTGAAGACACAGCATGAAAAGGCAATTTCACTGCTGAAGAATAACAGGGAAAAACTGGATGAGCTTGCAAAATTCCTTTATGAAAAGGAAACGATCACAGGAGAGGAATTTATGGAGATCCTGAATAAGGAGCGGCAGTGATATGCAGAGGGTACTGCGTTTTGAAGAGGCCTATAAGGCAGAAAGTATCATAGACAATATGGCACTGAAGAAGGGCGTGCTGAAGGATTATCTGGAAAAGCGCAGAACAGCTGCCTTTGAATCCTATGTAAATTTTAATCTGTGCAGCTTTGATTTTTATGATGTAGACAGTACTCTGGTAGATACCGCCAGGGTACTTTTGTATCTTGACAGGGAGGATATGATCATTTTCTGTGAGGATGAAAGAACCTGTCAGAGCATGAAAAAACTTCTGCCAGAGCAGGAAGCAGACAAGGAAATGGCACTTCGTGGATTTTTCACAGCACTTCTGGAAAACGATATGGATTTTATCGACAGCTGTGAGAATTCCATTACAGAGGCTGAGGATCAGGCTCTTGCAGGGGATACGAAGGATTATCTTGGAAAGATCATAGAGTACAGGAAGGAGCTCCTTCGACTAAAGCGGTATTATACACAGCTGCAGGTGATCTTTGACGGACTTCTGGATAATGAAAACGGACTTCTTTCGGAAGAAGCACTGAGGCATCTGGGCATCATAGACAGTCGTATTGACCGCTGCTACAGAGGTGTTCTGAATCTCAGGGATTATGTGACACAGATGAGAGAAGCCTATCAGTCACAGATCGATATCGAACAGAACTCCCTGATGAAATTTTTTACCCTGATCACGGCGATTTTCCTGCCGCTCACCCTGATGGTAGGCTGGTATGGCATGAATTTCAGAAATATGCCGGAGCTTGCCAGCAGATATGGATATCCGGTATTTATCGTGGTCAGTATATTGGTCAGTATCTTCCTGATCCGGTATTTCAAAAAGAAGAAATGGCTGTAAGGTGATATCATCTTACAGCCATATTTCGTATTCGTTTTAGGCTGAGTCATTCTTACTTCACATCATTTTTGCTTTCCTTACCAGCAGCATAGGTAAGTGCGTTCTCCAAAGTGGTTTCAGCAATTGCTTCCATGGCTTCTCTTGTAAAAAAGCCCTGATGGGAGGTGATCATAACGTTCGGGAAGGAGAGCAGTCTGGCTGTGGTAGAGTGTTCCAGAATCTCATCTGAGCGGTCTTCAAAGACATTTTTTGTTTCTTCCTCATATACATCCAGTCCAACTCCGCCGAACTTATGCATGCGAATGCCTTCGATCAGATCATCCGTTTTGACAAGGGCACCTCTTGAGGTGTTGACAAGGATCACGCCATCCATCATTTTTTTGATCGTTTCGATATTGATAAGATGATAGGTATCGTCTGTCAAAGGACAGTGAAGAGAGATCAGATTGCTCCCTGAGAGTACCTCATCCAGTGAAACATATGTTACAAAATCCTTTAAGTCCGGATTCTGATACATGTCATAGGCAAGAACCTTCATGCCAAAACCATTGCAGATCCGGCACATGGCAGCGCCGATCTTACCGGTACCAATAATCCCGGCGGTCTTTCCGTAGAAGTTAAAGCCCATCAGGCCTGTAAGGCTGAAATCATTTTCCCGTACTTTGTTATAGGCTTTGTAGAGTCTTCTATTGCAGGCAAGAGCCAGTGCCATGGCATGTTCGGCAACAGCCTCCGGAGAATAGCTGGGTACACGCATGATGCGGATGCCAAGCTCCGTGGCCTTCGCAGAATCCACATTATTAAATCCGGCACAGCGCATCAGTACAAGACCGACTCCCTTGCGGTGCAGGATTTTGAGAGTCTGTTCACTTACGTTTGAGCTGACAAAGGCGCATACAGCGTCAAAACCCTCTGCAAGGGAGGCGGTACGCGGGTCAAGATCATATTTGATATATTCAATTTCAATTTCAGGAAATCTGGAAAGAGCAGCATCAAAAGACTCTTTATCATAGCTTTTGGTATCGTAAAATAAAATTTTCATGGAAAATCCTCCTTGTATCATTGTAACCATTTTGAAACGGTTCATGCGTTGCCTGTTTTCTTTTTCATGCTTATTATAGCACATGTTAAAAAATTAACAATATGCTTTATGAAAATTTTAGAATTGCGGTTACAGAAAGAATCAGATACAATACAGAGGAAATTATAAATACGGGATGGGGGGATCGGGTCATGAACAGACAGGAAGCAGAGCAATATTTATATTATGCTATGAGCATTGGGGAACTTCTTCTGGAAAACGGAGCAGAAGTAGGTCGGGTAGAGGATACCGTCAGGAGGATTTGTCTGGCCGGGGGAGCTGAACGTGCTGATATATTTTCCATTACCTCCAATATGAGTGCCTCTATTTATGGAAAAGAATTTGGAAGCTGCACCCAGACAAGACGGGTAGTGAACTCCGTTAACGACTTTCACAAGCTGGAAGAGCTGAACTGTTTATCCAGAAAAATATGTGAAGAGGGAATGACCTTTAGTGAAATAGAACGGGAAATCGAGAGGATACAGAAGGAGCAGGGATATTCATTCTGGTGGCTTGTGTTTGATTATGCATTGATATCCGGAAGCTTCTGTGTTTTCTTTGGAGGCAATGCAAGAGACATGGTGATCTCGGCACTGATCGGTGTGTTTCTTAAATTTCTGATGACCTTTATGCAGAAAACGGCAGCCAACCACCTTTTTAATGCGCTGATCTGCTCAGTGGCAGGAGGATTTCTTGCTAATCTTGCTGTATTTGCATCGGTGGCGGATCATGCTGACAGGATCAGTATTGGTAATATCATGCTGCTTATTCCGGGTATTGCCTTTACCAACTCTCTGAGGGATATGTTCTCGGGGGATACGATCACAGGACTGATCCGGTTTATGGAATCGATCCTGCTTGCTGTGATCATTGCATTTGGATTTAATATTACGGGAATCTATTTCCGCTGAGGATATAAGGAGAAAAGAACATGAAAGAGATCGTACAACTTATGATGGCGGGGGCAGGGTCGCTGGGATTTGCAATTTTATATAATATACGCGGAAAAAAGCTCTGGGTGATAGCTGTCGGAGGAATTGCTGCCTGGGGTGTATATCTTGCAACACAGCAGTTTACTGGAAATGATTATGCCAGCAGCTTTACAGCCTGTGTGGCATTGACCTTATATGCAGAAGTAATGGCTATTATATTCAGGACACCAGTAACTGTATTCCTGGTATCGGTTGCGATCCCACTGATACCGGGAGCGCCCCTGTACCGGGCCATGAACAGCCTTATGCATGGCAGTGTGGAGGACTTTGCCAGGGAGGGAACCTATGCCTTTTTATTTGCAGCAACCATGGCGGCAGGAATTACTCTGACGACGCTGGTATTCCGTACCATGAGGGCAAAGCGCTATCATAGAAGGCATCTGTGACTGTCAGTATATGAAAAGGCCACTACAGCTGTATATACTGATGCTGCGGCGGCCTTCGTTTTTACAGTTCTCCATGATATTTTTCTTCACAGTATTTACAGCGGTAAATCTCCCGTTCTTCATCTGCGAGGACAAAGATGTGGGGGAGTCCCTGCTCAATGGAGGTAATACATCTCGGGTTTTTGCAGTGGATGACATTTTTGATCTCCCCGGGAAGCTCCAGTACCTTCTTATCCACAATCTCCCCATCCTTGATTACATTTACAGTGATATTGTGATCGATAAAGGCAAGGACATCCAGATCCAGCATATTGATATCACATTCTACCTTCAGGATATCCTTTTTTCCCATCTTATTGCTTTTGGCATTCTTGATGATAGCAACGGTACAGTCCAGCTTGTCCAGCTGCAGATGATGATAAATGGCAAGACTTTTTCCAGCCTTGATATGATCAAGAACAAATCCTTCTTCAATTTTTCCTACATTTAACATAATAATCGTACCTCCTTTATAATGAAGCGGTGTCAATACCAAGAAGCGTCAGGATCAGTGCCATTCTCACATAGACACCATACTGTACCTGCTTGAAATAGGCGGCTCTCGGATCATCGTCTACTTCAACGGAAATCTCGTTTACTCTTGGAAGCGGGTGAAGAACGATCATGTCAGGCTTTGCCAGCTTCATTTTGGACTGGTCCAGTATATAGAAATCCTTCAGACGGACATAATCCTCTTCATTGAAGAAACGCTCCTTCTGTACTCTTGTCATATACAGCAGATCCAGCTCACCCATGACATCCTCAAGACGGATCTTTTCCTCGTAAGGAATGTTCTTTTCCTTCAGCATATCTGTGATATAGTCCGGGATACGGAGCTCTTCCGGAGAAATGAAGAGGAAACGGATGCCGGGATATCTGACAAGAGCATTGATCAGGGAATGTACGGTACGTCCAAATTTCAGGTCACCACAAAGACCAATGGTGAAATCAGATAGGCGTCCCTTTAGGGAACGGATCGTCATCAGGTCAGTCAGTGTCTGGGTTGGGTGCTGATGACCGCCATCACCGGCATTGATCACCGGGATAGAAGAGTGGCTGGCAGCAACCATGGGTGCCCCCTCCTTGGGATGGCGCATGGCACAGATATCTGCAAAGCAGGAGATCACGCGGATCGTATCGGAAACACTTTCTCCCTTGGAGGCGGAAGAGGAACCAGAATCGGAAAATCCGATCACACTGCCGCCAAGGTTCAGCATGGCAGATTCAAAGCTTAAACGGGTTCTGGTGCTTGGCTCGTAGAAACAGGTGGCAAGCTTTTTGCCATCACAGGCATGGGCATACTTTTCCCGTGTTTTTTCGATATCATCGGCAAGAACAAAAAGCTGATCCAGTTCTTCTACCGTGAAATCGAGAGGATTCATTAAATGTCTCATAATAGAGGACTCCTTCCAAAACAAAATTTTGATTCACAGGAAAGCTTCAGAAAAAATTTCCTGTGCTGACATAGAAAATCGAAGAGCGGTAAAGCTCTTCGATGTTATTTTTATTATTTAAATGTTAACAGATCAGCAACTGCTTTTCTTCTTGGTGCAACAGGCTCTTCATCAGGAATTCCAATAGGAATCAGAACAGCAGCCTCCTGGTTTTCAGGAAGCTCTAATAAAGAAGCAGTCTTTGATTCATCAAAGATACCCATGATAACGGATCCCAGTCCCTTTTCATATGCGGCAAGACAAAATGCTTCAGAGGCAACTCCAGCATCGAACATCTGCCAGCCATCCTTCCTGTCGGTAGAATAAGAGCCATCTCTTTCGAAACCACTTCTACCCTTGATAAAGGAAAGACAGATCAGCATGGGAGCATTTTTGATGATTTCACCATTGTTTGGATAAGCGTCTGTACATTCATCAGCGATCTTATCCTTCAGGGCACCTTCTACAGCAACATATCTTGCGATCTGGGAATGTTTCCAGCTCGGTGCATAAGAAGCAGCTTCAATAATTTCGTTTACAACCTCATGGTCAACGGGAGTGTCCTTGAATTTGCGGATACTTCTGCGTCCCATGATACATTCTTTTGCAGTCATGATAACCCTCCTTTTGCCTATTTTTCCTATCATAGCATAAGAACAAATTTCTTTCAAGAATACTTTGCATTCTAAGAAGGAATATTGTACAATAGCTTTATTACAGAGGATAAGAGAGGGAGAAGTTTATGGCTGCAGAACTAAAAGAGAAGAAAAGATGGCTGTTTTTCGGACTTCCTTTTACATTTACCACATATACGGTCAAGGAGAATGTGCTGACAGTAAACAGTGGATTTCTGAAGAAGGTTGAGAGTGACTGTTACATGTACAAGATTCAGGATGTGGAGCTTGTAAGTACACTGTTTGAAAGAATGTTCGGACTTGGTACGGTGATCTGCTATACAGGAGATACGACAGATCCAAGGCTTCCTCTGACTCATATTAAGAATGCAAGGGCAGTGAAGGATTTTATCCTGGAGATGTCAGAGGCAGCCAGATTAAAGCGCAGGACAGTGAACACACTGAATATCGGGACAGATGTGACAGATCTTGACGGAGATGGGATTCCGGATTAAGTAAAAGCGGTATGACTTGTCATACCGCTTTTTTCGAGAGAAGCTTTTCAAAGAGCAGACCGGAAAGAAACCAGTTTGGAAAATAATCCAGCCGGATCACATTTTTGACGCGCCAGCGGCAGTTTTCATAGCTCCAGGGGCAGATGCCCCTTTTTGTAAGAAGCAGACCAGAAAGAAATTCACCGGTGAAGATACACAGGGCATAAATGCTTCCACGGACAGCGACAGGAAGTCTTCGGAGGAGGACAAACAGTGGCTTTAAAAGGGAAGCACTCCCATAGATCGGAAACATCCAGAGAGAGGTTGTTCCTTTCAGGGAAAGCTCACGTCTTCTTAAGGAGCCGAGGGCAGTATATACAATTTCGAGGCACCAGCCGGTCATGCCGCAGGTGAGAAAGTCTTTGAACCATTTTTTCATCATAGGGAAAGTATTGACAGGCAGAAGGAAAATTATGCAGAGAGAAGAAAAAGAAATTATGACTTATCAGGAAACTATGGACTATATTGACAGCCTGCAGAGCGGCGGGATCGTGCCGGGACTTGACAATATCAGGGCATTATGCGAGAAGCTTGGCAATCCGCAGGATGCACTTTCCTTCGTGCATATTGCAGGAACCAATGGAAAAGGGTCTGTTCTCTGCCTGGTTTCCAGTGTGCTGAAGCAGACGGGCTACCGGACCGGAAGATATATTTCACCGACGATCTTTGACTACAGGGAGCGGTTCCAGATTGGGGAACGACCGATCAGCAAAAAGGATCTGTGTCTGTATATGACAAGACTGAAAGAAGCATGTGAGGAGCTGAAGGCAGAAGGAAACAGTCAGCCTACACCCTTTGAAGTAGAGACAGCGCTTGCTTTTCTTTATTTTAAGGAAAAGGACTGTGACATTGTTGTACTGGAAACCGGTATGGGCGGCAGACTGGATGCCACCAATATTATTCAGAATACACTGGTTGCCGTATTTGCATCTATCAGCCTTGACCATATGAGGTTTCTTGGCAACACACTTGCAGAGATCGCAGGGGAAAAGGCCGGTATTATTAAGCCAGGCTGCAGCGCAGTCAGTGCTCCGCAGAAGGAAGAGGTTCTTTCGGTGCTGAAGGCTGCCTGTGAAAAGCAGAAGGTGTCGATTGACGTGGCAGATTCTGGCAGCCTGAAAAAGATCAAGAGTAGCATAAAGGGACAGAGGTTTTCTTATGGAAAGTATCAGGATCTGATGGTCACATTAGCTGGCAGATATCAGCTTGACAATGCCATGACAGCCCTTCTTGCCCTTCAGCAGCTTTCAGAAAAGGGATTTCCCGTCAAGGAAAAAGATATTTATAAGGGCTTTGCGGAGGGAACCTGGCCAGGAAGATTTGAAGTGATCGGTCAGAAGCCTCTTTTTATCGCGGACGGGGCACATAACAGAGATGGCGCCACAAGACTTGCTGATTCCATTGGTTTTTATTTTACAAATAAAAGGATTATCTATATAATAGGAATGTTGAGAGATAAGGAACAGGAGGAGATCCTGAAGGTTACCTGTCCTTATGCAGAGCAGATCCTGACAGTGTCAACAGAAGGGAGCAGAGGACTTACTTCTTATGAGCTGGCACTGAAGGCGAAAGGATTTCATCAGAATGTGACCTGTACGGACAGTGTGGAGGAAGCGATAGAGCTTGCATATCTTATGGCAGATAAGGATACGGTGATCGTGGCATTCGGGTCGTTGTCCTATCTGGGGAAGCTGATCACAGCAGTCAGGAACGGTAAGAAAGGCCAGGCGATAAAACATGGTTAATAAGGATAAAGTCAGAGAGGGAATTACATTATTGTTAGAAGGAATCGGAGAGGATCCCCTGCGTGAGGGATTGATCGATACCCCAGACAGGGTAGCGAGAATGTATGAGGAGCTTTGTCAGGGCATGGAGGAGGATCCTGGGGAGCAGCTGTCTAAAGCCTTTCATGCAGAAAATAACGAGATGATCCTGGAAAAGGATATCACCTTTTACTCCATCTGTGAGCATCATCTGATGCCCTTTTATGGAAAGGCACATATTGCCTATATTCCGGATGGAAAAGTGGTAGGGATCAGCAAGCTGGCAAGAACTGTAGAGGTTTATGCCAGAAGACTGCAGATTCAGGAAAAGCTGACAGCTGAGATCGCTGATGCCATTATGGAATATGTAAAGCCCAAGGGAGTCATGGTGCAGCTCAGTGCTGAACATATGTGCATGACCATGCGTGGGGTGAAAAAGCCCGGCAGCCAGACCGTGACACTGGTATCCAGAGGCATTTTCAAGGACAATAAAGAACTGCAGGATACCTTTTTCCATCTGCTGTCACAGTAAAACAGAAAGAAACGGCTTTCCGGAAAGAAACAGAAAAAACGGGGGAAATCATGAAAATAGGAAACAGGGAATTTGATGTAAACAATCATACGTATGTGATGGGGATCCTGAATGTGACACCGGATTCTTTTTCAGATGGCGGTAAGTTCAACGACATGGACAGGGCACTGTTCCATGTAGAGGAGATGATCGCAGAAGGCATGGATATTCTGGATATTGGCGGTGAGTCCACAAGACCGGGCTACACGGTGCTCAGTGTGCAGGAGGAAACAGACCGGGTTATCCCGGTGATCGAGGCGGTGAAGAAACGCTTTGATATCCCCATTTCCCTGGATACCTGCAAGGGGGCTGTAGCAAAGGCCGGAATACAGGCTGGTATTGACCTGATCAATGATATCTGGGGACTGAAATATGACGATACGATGGCGGGCGTGATTGCAGAAGCAGGACTGCCCTGCTGCCTGATGCACAACAGGGACAATACCGATTACCATAACTTTATGGAGGATGTGGCAGCAGATCTTTCAGATACCCTGTTTCTTGCCAGAAAGGCAGGCATCCGGGAAGACGGCATTATCCTGGATCCGGGCGTTGGTTTTGGCAAGACCTATGAAAATAATCTGGAGATCATCAACCGTCTGGAGGAGCTGAAGGTATTTGGTTATCCGATACTGCTTGGAACAAGCAGAAAATCAGTGATCGGATTGACCCTTTCCCTACCGGTAGAAGAGAGAGTAGAGGGAACCCTTGTGACAACCGTATTTGCGGTAATGAAGGGATGTGCCTTTGTGAGAGTACATGATATCAAAGAGAATGTGAGAGCCATTAAAATGGCAGAGGCGATCAGGAATGGATGAGATCAGGATTGACAATCTGGAGGTTTATGCCGGACATGGTGTATATGAGCATGAGAAGAGAAACGGACAGTCATTTTTCGTGAATGCTGTTCTTTTTTCTGATCTGAAAAGGGCTGGAAAAAGTGATGCCCTTGCTGATTCCACAAGCTATGGCGATATCGCAAGACTGATTTTTCATTTCCTTAGGGAACACCGGTTCCAGCTCTTAGAGACAGCGGCAGAGTGCTGTGTCAGAGAGATCCTTACGACATTTGATAAAATAGACAGGGTGATTCTGGAGATCCGGAAGCCTTCCGCACCGATCGGTCTTCCCTTTGAGTCTGTATCGGTCAGGATAGAGCGTGGCTTTAAACGTGCCTATGTGGCTGTCGGCTCCAATATGGGAGATAAGAGGAACTATATTCTGGAGGCAATGGAAAAGCTGAAGGCAGATCAGAAAATAAGACATCTTCGCTGTTCCACGCTCATTGAAACAGAGCCTTACGGGGGAGTAGAGCAGGATGCATTTATCAATGGTGTACTGGAGCTGGATACTCTGTATGAGCCGCTAGAGCTTTTGCATCTCCTTCAGAAGATTGAGCTGGAAGCGGGAAGAGAGCGGAAGATCCACTGGGGACCAAGGACACTGGATCTGGATATTCTTTTTTATGAGGATTTCGTTTCAGGGACCAAGGAACTGACCGTGCCACACCCAGATATGCAGAACAGGAGCTTTGTACTGGATCCTATGGATGAACTGAATTCTGGCTATGTACATCCACTGCTTCAGAAGACGATCCGGCAGATGAAGCTGGAACTGGAAGGAGACAGAAATGACTGAGAATAAAAAATCCCCCGCAGGAATCTGCGAGGAATGTAATTTTTATACCTATGATGATGACTATGAATGCTATACCTGTGAGCAGGATCTTGATGAGGATGAGATGGCCAGGTTCCTGACTGATGAGTTCAGGGACTGCCCCTACTATCAGCCGGGAAATGAATATCTAGTCGTCAGGAAACAGATGTAATAGCAGCGTTTCTTGCTCCGTCAAAGGTACTGACGGAAACAGGACCGCTTTCCGGTGTATGGTAAACCGGAACTTCTGTATTGAACTCATTAAAGTAAACATACCGGGAAGTGATATTGATGTTGCTGTAGTTGCCCTCTGCAACAACCTCCTGTTCACTTCCGTCAAAGCGCATCCGCATAAGAGCAGGTGATGTGCTGTCTGCTGTCTGATAATAGATGTAGCTGTTTCCTACATTAAAGGCATCTACACGGTCAGTTGTCAGAACCTCTACGCTCCGATCATTAAGAGAATATCTGCAGAGCCGATAATTATTTCCGACATCCATATAGTAAACATAACCGTCCTTATAAACTGGGAACCAGAGATCTCCTTCATAGATGACAGAAGAGGTATCTGTACGGGTATCTAAGGCATATAGATAATGATCCTTATCCTGTCCGTTGTAGTAGATAATGCCATTATCACAGGCAGCAGGATTGATGATGTCGTCAGAGATAAGCAGGTTTTCTGACTTGTCTGTTTTCAGCTTATAAAACTTCGTAAAGTCTTTGTTATTATATCTCTGATAATACAGATAGTTTCCGCACAGCTGCATGGTAACGGCACCGTCTCTGACAAGACATACGGTGTTATTGCCATTTTTCTTTGTACGGAAGACACCATAAGTACGAAGGACATAACCAAATCCCTCACCGACCTTGCTGGTATCCATAAAGTAGTACAGGTAATCACCTGCAGCATTGATCGAAGAAATACTGCCATTTCCGAGTCTTGTAAATCCTGTTTCATCCAGGTTCATGGAGTAGAGTGCGTAGTTGTCATAGGCATTGGCAAAGTACACTCTGCCATCAGATTCACAGAACAGACCATGCTGGTTCAGGTTTCCAGCTGTATTGCCTGTGACGGAAATATCATTGTCAGGAATGCGTCTTTTCAGCGAGGAAAGAATGCCTGCAGCGATGAGTGACAGAACGATAACCACAGCAAAAATAATATATTTTCTATTCTTTTTCATGGTGTTTTCTCCCTGGGAAAAAGTAAAATAGTCTCCTTTATTATACTAAAAACGGGCAGGAACTGCAATCAAAATGTGTGGCAGATGACTGCCGCGTTTCCTGAAAGTAAAGAACAGGTAAAATGGAGGCAATTGCTTGCTATCCCTATCCGTTTGGTATAAAATTAATAAAGATTTTATGCGAAAGGAACGAAAGGATATGGACTTGACAGAACTGCGGAGCCAGATCGATGAAATAGACAGCAGCATTGTGGATCTTTACGAAAAAAGGATGGATATTTCCAGACAGGTTGCAGAGTACAAGATTGAGAATGGAAAACAGGTATTTGATAAGGCAAGAGAAGAAGAAAAGATCAGGAAAGTGAAGTCACTTACCCACAACGATTTCAACAGTCACGGAATTGAAGAGCTCTTTGAACAGATCATGTCCATGAGCCGCAAACTGCAGTATCAGCTTTTGTCTGAGAGAGGGAGTCTAAATAAGCTTCCTTTTATTCAGGTTGACCAGCTTGAAACAGAGAAGGCAAGAGTTGTTTTCCAGGGAGCAGAGGGAGCCTATTCGCAGGCGGCCATGCATCAGTACTTCGGGGACAGGATAGACAGCTTTCATGTAGATACCTTCCGGGATGCCATGATCGCCATTGACGAGGGCAGCGCAGATTATGCAGTACTTCCGATCGAGAATTCAACAGCCGGGATCGTCAGTGAGATTTATGATCTTCTGGTAGAATTTGAAAACTATATTGTAGGGGAACAGATCATTAAGATCGAACACTGTCTGATGACACTGCCAGGAACAAAGCTGTCAGATATTAAGACGGTATATTCCCATCCACAGTCCCTGATGCAGTCAGCCAGATATCTGAATACACATCTCTGGCAGCAGATCAGTATGCAGAATAATGCTTTTGCTGCAAGAAAGGTAGCAGAGGAGAAGGATAGGACACAGGCAGCCATTGCAAGTGAATATGCAGCAAAGCTGTACGGACTTGAGATCCTTGAGAAGGGTGTGAACCAGTCCAACACCAATTCCACCCGTTTTATTATAGTGACCAATCAGAAGATATTCCTGAAAAATGCGAAGAAGGTCAGCATCTGCTTTGAGGTAGCCCATGAAAGTGGTTCCCTGTATCATATGCTGTCACATTTCATTTATAATAACCTGAATATGAACCGGATCGAAAGCAGGCCTATCGAGGACAGAAACTGGGAGTACCGTTTCTTTATCGATTTTGACGGAAACCTGTCTGACAGTGCGGTAAAGAATGCACTGAGAGGACTTCGGGATGAAGCAAGGAACATGAAGATCCTTGGCAATTATTAAAGGACACCGGATAAAACAAGAAAAGTCAGTAAGCGAGGAATATAAAATGGCAGTCAGAACATTTGCGGCAATTGATGTAGGATCCTTCGAGCTTTCCATGAAGATCTTTGAGGTTTCCAGGAGAGGGATGAAGGAGATCGACCATATCAGGCGGGAGATTAACATGGGAACAGAGAGCTATACCACAGGCAAGCTTTCCTATGAGAGAGTAGAAGAGCTGTGTGAGGCTCTGCTGGCCTTTTCTGATATCATGAAGACATACCGTGTCAGTGATTACGCTGCCTACGGTACCAGTGCCATAAGGGAGACGGAGAACACTATAATCCTGTTAAATCAGATCGAGGTCAGGACAGGTATCCATATCCAGGTGCTGAGCAATTCTGAACAGCGCTTCCTGGATTATAAGTCCATTGCCTTCCAGGGAGAGGGCTTTTTGAAGATCATTGAAAATCCGACAGCAATTGTGGATATCGGAGGCGGCAGTATACAGATCTCCCTGTTTGATAAGGACAAGCTTGTTTCTACTCAGAATATGAAGCTCGGGGTTTTACGTCTGCAGGAAAGACTCCGCCATATGAATGCAGGGGTGAAGCAGTCTGATGACCTGATCACAGAGCTTGTAGATTCCCAGATGCTGACCTATAAGAAGCTGTACCTGAAGGACAGGGAGATCCGGAATATCATCATCGTAGATGATTATGTTTCCATGCTGCTCCGCAAAAAAAGCCTGGAGCATGAAATGACAGGCTATGCAGGCAGAGAGCTGTTTGAAAAGTTTGAAAAAGCCTATCATTCGCAGCGCACAGGAGAGCTGGCAAAGAAATGGGATGTTCCGGAAGAGAATATGCCAATGCTCCATATTTCCCTGATGCTGTTAAAACGGATCATGGAGATCATGGGAGCGGAACTGATCTGGGCACCCGGGGTGACTCTTTGTGACGGTATCGCATATGAATATGCAGAGAAGAATAAAATAGTAGCAGCCTCTCATGATTTTGAACAGGATATCATAGCCTGTGCGCAGAATATCAGTAAACGTTATCGTGGCAGCAGCAAAAGGAGTGCCACACTGGAGCAGATCGCACTGCATATATTTGACCACACGCGGAAGATCCACGGCCTTGGCAGACGGGAGAGACTTCTTCTGCAGCTGTCAACGATTTTGCATGACTGCGGCAAGTATATCAGCATGGTAAACCTCGGGGAGTGCTCATACAGTATCATCATGGCAACAGAGATCATTGGTCTGTCCCATAAGGAAAGGGAGATCGTGGCCAATGTAGTTAAATTTAATCATCTGGAATTTGATTATTATGAGGAGATGGCAAGGTACAGTACGATTGACAGAGAGGCTTATCTTGTAGTTGCCAAACTGACAGCGATCCTACGGCTTGCAAATGGACTTGACAGGAGCCATAAACAGAAATTCAAGGATGTACGTACTACATTGAAGGATGACCAGCTTATTATCACAGTAGATACGAATGAGGATATTACACTGGAAAAGGGGCTGTTTGATGCCAGGGCAGGGTTCTTCCAGGAGGTATATAATGTGCGGCCTGTCATAAAGCAGAAGCGTACGGTCAATGGATGAGAGTTTTTGACAGAAAGGAAGTAACAGGAATGAATGAGACAAAAGGTGAAAGCAGCTATAAGGATCCTTCTAATTACATAAACAGGGAGCTTTCCTGGGTGCTTTTTGATAAGAGAGTTCTGGGTGAAGCGAGGGATAAACAGAATCCGCTGTTTGAGAGGCTTAAGTTTCTTAGTATCACAGCGTCTAATCTGGATGAGTTTTTCATGGTAAGGGTGGCTTCCCTGAAGGATATGGTGAATGCGGGTTATGAGAAGAAGGATATCGCCGGCATGACACCGCTTCAGCAGCTGGAGGCACTCAATGTGGCGACACACAGTCTGGTAAAGGAACAGTATAGTATTTACAATAAGACACTGCTCCCTCTTCTTCTGGAGAATGGACTCCGGGTGATCAGACACCATGAAGAGCTTACGGAGGAAGAAGAAAAATTTGTGGATCGTTTCTTCGAAGAAAATGTGTACCCTGTTCTGACACCTATGGCGGTAGACAGCTCAAGGCCATTTCCACTGATCAGGAACAAGTCACTGAATATCGGTGCCCTTGTGAAGAAGAAAAATGGAGAAGGAGAGCTGGAATTTGCTACTGTTCAGGTACCAAGCGTCCTGCAGAGGATTGTAGTCCTTCCGGAAGAAGAGGGAAAAGAAAAGACAGTGATCCTTCTGGAAGAAGTCATTGAACGGAATATCCAGAAGATGTTCCTGAATTATGATATCGTATGCTCATATCCCTTCCGTATCATGAGAAATGCTGACTTTTCCCTGGATGAGGATGAGGCAGAGGATCTCCTGGAGGAGATTGAGAAGCAGTTAAAGAAGAGACAGTGGGGACAGGCGATCAGACTTGAAGTGGAGGATGGGATCGATAAGAGACTGCTTGCCATCATCAAGGCAGAGCTGTCTATCGGGGATGGAGATATATACCGGATCGATGGACCGCTTGATCTGACCTTCCTTATGAAGATGTATGGGCTGCCAGGCTTTGATGCGCTGAAGGAGCAGGGCTATGCAAAACCACAGCCTGTACCGCAGCTTCCGGCAGAATGCAATATTTTTGAAGAGATCAGCAAGGGAGATATCCTGCTGCACCATCCCTATGAGACCTTTACCCCGGTGGTGGATTTCATCAGGCAGGCAGCAAGGGATAAGGATGTGCTGGCGATCAAGCAGACATTGTACCGTGTCAGCGGTAATTCCCCGATCATTGCAGCACTTGCACAGGCTGCCGAGAATGGAAAACAGGTTACTGTACTGGTAGAATTAAAAGCCAGATTTGATGAGGAAAATAATATCGTATGGGCGAAGATGCTGGAGAAGGCAGGCTGCCACGTTATTTACGGACTGGTGGGACTGAAGACTCACAGCAAGATCACTTTGGTAGTACGTCAGGAGGAAGACGGTATCCGCAGATATGTACATCTTGGAACCGGAAACTATAATGATGCCACGGCGAAGCTTTATACTGATGTGGGACTTCTGACATGTGCAGAACCGATCGGTGAGGATGCCACAGCGGTATTCAATATGCTGTCCGGTTACTCGGAGCCTCTTGGCTGGAATAAGCTTTCTGTAGCGCCTCTGTGGCTGAAGGATAAGTTCCTGTATCTGATCAACAGGGAAAAGAAAAATGCAGAGACCGGCAGGGAGGGACATATCATAGCAAAGGTAAACAGCCTTTGTGATAAGGATATCATCGAAGCCTTATATGAAGCCGGTGCGGCAGGAGTGAAGATCGAGCTGATCATCAGAGGTATCTGCTGCCTGAAAACGGGACTTCCGGGAATCGGAAGAAATATTACAGTGCGTTCCATTGTTGGAAATTTTCTGGAACATAGCCGTATCTTTTATTTTGCCAATGATGGAAGACCAGAATTTTACTGTGCCAGTGCTGACTGGATGCCAAGAAACCTGGAAAGGCGTGTGGAGATCATGTTCCCAGTGGAGGAACCGATACTTCGTGAAAAGCTGATGCACATCCTGACCACTCAGCTTAAGGATACTGTCAAGGCAAGCATCCTGACGGCCGAGGGAAGCTATGAAAAGGTTGATAAGAGAGGAAAGGAGCTGATCAATTCCCAGCAGACCTTCTGCAGGGAAGCAATGGAGGCAGCAAGAGTTTCGGAAGAAACCGTAAATCACAGAGTATTTATACCGGAGATGCATCATGAATAATAAGAAGATCATGCTGGCAAGCGGCTCCCCAAGGAGAAAGGAACTGCTTGCCCAGATAGGCCTGTCCTTTACAGTAAGGGTAAGTGAGGCTGATGAACATACAGAGGAAACGAAACCGGAGAAGCTTGTCTGCATTCTGTCAGAGCGGAAGGCACGAGCCGTATGGGATGAGCTGACAGAGGAAGAGAAGAAGGAGAGTATCCTGATCGGCGCAGATACAGTAGTTGCTGTAGACGACAGGATTCTTGGAAAGCCGGCTGATGAGACGGAAGCGTTCCAGATGATAAAGCTTCTTCAGGGGAGATCCCATCAGGTTTATACCGGCGTGACGATCCTTAGGCAGGGTGGCCTGCAGCCTTTTGAGGACGAAGCAAATACATGCAGTATACAGAAAAAACAGTTTTTCGAAAAGACAGATGTACTGGTATATCCCATGAGTGAGGAAGAGATCACTGCTTATGTGAAGACGGGAGAGCCGCTTGATAAGGCGGGCGCCTATGGCATACAGGGAAGCTTCGCCGCTTATATCCAGAGTATAGACGGTGACTACAGTAATGTAGTAGGACTTCCTGTCGGCCGGTTGTATCATGAAATATAAACAGACCAAAGGAGAACTGATATGGATGAGTTTGATGATGCAGTAGTACGGTGCTTTTTAAAAAAGCAGCGCCAGCTGTTCCCAGAGAATGTGGCAGAGACGCCTGAGGAAGCAGAAGCCTTTCTGCAGGACTGCTTTGCCGTTGTTGTTGATTCCCTGAAGGAAGTATGGGAATTTTTTGAAGAAGAAGGAATTGATATGGAGGGCATGAAGGGAGATGATATCCTGAAGGTGGAAGAAGTATTTGATGTAGGAGATGGAAGATACCTGATCGTAGAAGGGTAAGACAGGATAGACAAAAAAGGCTGTTGCAGGGCACGGAAGCGTGATACTGTGATGGCCTTTTTGTATGTGGGAAAAACAGTAATTGTCATTGCTCACCGTTTAGCTACGATTGAACATGCAGATCAAATTTTGGTGGTAGATAGCGGACAAATTGTGCAGAAAGGTACTCACAGCCAGCTTATCAAGCAAGAAGGAATTTACAGGAAATTTATCAATATTCGTGAGCAGGCCGAAGGCTGGAGTATTGCTTAAAAGGAGGTGTGCCAATGGCTTTGACACCAGCGATGGAGGATTATCTGGAGGCCGTCTTAATGATGCAGCAGCGTCATGGCTATGTCCGCTGCTGACGGAGGCTCGGGCAGGAGATTTGTATTTCTGCTTGGAGCATCGGCTTGTTACAATCCGTGAACAGCCAATAGAACTAACCATCAAGGAATTTGAAATCTTCTCGCTGCTTCTATGGGTAATTTCTCTCTTGACAGGATTCGCCTCTTGGAATAAAATATAACAGTGATATATAACAGCGTTATGAGGAGGTGGACAAAATAGACGAAAATCTGACAACCTTAGAACGCATCCACCGGGCCGCAAAAGCAGAGTTTTTACAAAAAGGCTACAAAGACGCTTCCCTGCGGAATATCGTAAAATCCGTAGGTATGACAACCGGAGCCTTTTACGGCTACTATAAAAGTAAAGAAGAACTGTTCGAGGCTTTGGTGGGTGAGCATTATGCGTATCTCCTGAACTGTTTTCAGAAAGCGCAAAAAGATTTTGCTAATCTCCCAAACGAGCAGCAGCCGGAGGTTATGGGCGATATTTCCGGCGCTTGTATGTTTGATATGCTCCACTACGCCTACGAACATCTGGAAGAATGTAAACTGATTCTCTGCTGTTCGGAGGGGACGAAGTTTTTCGGTTTCATTGATGAAATGGTTGAGATTGAAGTGGCCGCAACCCATGCCTATCAGGAAGTTTTGCAGGAACTTGGCCGGCCTGCCCCGCAGATCGACCCCGCGCTGGAGCATATCCTGATTACCGGCATGTTTCATACTTTCTTTGAACTGGTGATTCACGAAATGCCGCTTCAAAACGCAGAAAACTATGTGAAGGAAATGCGAGCCTTTTATACAGCCGGATGGATGAAAATTATGGGGCAGTAACGCCCTGTAATTTTTGCCTGCAGGTTAGTAATAACTAACTTGTGAGGATATAAGAAGAACGCGCTTGTGTTCTCTTTATCATAAATAAACGAAAAGGAGGAATCTTCTTTGAAAAAACAATCCAATCTATCACGGCTGCTTGCAGTTGCAGGCGGTCACAAATACCTGCTCTATGCTTCTTGGGTGCTTTCGGCCGTCAGCGCCCTTATCGCATTGACGCCGTTCTACTATATCTGGAAGGTCATGCAGGAAGTGTTGGCAGTTGCACCGGATTTCAGCCACGCGCAAAACCTGACCCATAACGGCTGGATGGGGGTGCTGTTCGCGGTGATTGCGGTGCTGGTCTACATAGGCGCTCTGATGTGTTCCCACAAAGGGGCGTTCCGCATTGCCACCAACCTGCGCCTGCAAACGATGGAGCATATTGTAAAGCTGCCGCTGGGGTTTGCAGAACAATTCGGCAGCGGCAGGCTGCGCAAAATCGTCAATGAATCCAGCGCCGCCACCGAAACCTATCTGGCGCATCAGCTTCCAGACCGTGCCAATGCCATTGCAACGCCATGCGGCCTTTTGATCCTGCTGCTGGTGTTCGACTGGCGGCTGGGACTTTTGAGCCTTGTGCCGGTTTTGTTGGGCTTTCTGATTATGATGACGATGACCGGAAAGAAAATGCAGGAAAAAATGAAAGAATACCAAAACGCGCTCGATGATATGTCCAATGAAGCGGTGGAGTATGTACGTGGGATTCCCGTTGTGAAAACCTTCGGGCAGACTATATTCTCCTTCAAAAAATTCAAGGATTCCATTGATAGGTATAAGGTGTGGGTAATTGCCTATACTAAGCAGCTTCGAGCACCCATGATGTTCTACACAGCGGCGATCAACGGAGTGTTTGCCGCGCTGATTGCCGGTGCGCTGATTTTTACAGGGGGCGGCGTTACGAAGGAATTCCTGCTGGATTTGATGTTCTACATCATTATCACGCCCATCATCTCCGTCACCCTTACCCGTATCATGTTTCAGAGCGAAAATGCCATGATCGTAGACGATGCCCTGCATAGAATCGACAGCGTATTGAATTTGAACCCTCTTGCAGAAGCAGCACAGCCGGAACACCCAAACGGCACTTCGGTACAGCTTAACCATGTTCATTTCAGTTATGATGGAAAAAACGAGGTTATCAAGGATATTTCCCTTTCCATTCCCGCAGGGCAGACGGTGGCCTTTGTGGGACCTTCCGGCGGTGGCAAGACCACACTTGCCAATCTGATCTGCCGGTTCTTTGACCCGCAAGGCGGGCAGGTGAAAATTGGCGGCGTGAATGTGAAGAACATCGCTAAAGAGGAACTTATGAATACCGTTTCTTTTGTATTCCAGAACAGCCGCCTAATCAAAGACTCGATTTTGGAAAATGTGCGTATGGGAAAACCGGATGCTACCCGGGAAGAAATTATGGCCGCGCTCCATAACGCACAGTGCGACGATATTCTGGAAAAGCTGCCGAGGGGCGCGGACACCGTGATAGGGACAAAAGGTGTGTACCTTTCCGGCGGCGAGCAGCAGCGGATTGCCATCGCCCGCGTGATGCTGAAAAATGCGCCTGTCGTAATCTTAGACGAGGCCACCGCCTTTGCCGACCCGGATAATGAATCCCGCGTACAGGCAGCCTTTTCCAAGCTGTCACAGGGGAAAACGGTGATTATGATCGCCCATCGGCTCTCTACTGTGGCTGGCGTAGACCAAATCTATGTCATTGAGGACGGGCAGATCACAGAGAGCGGCAAAAGCTGTGAGCTGTTGGAAAAAGGCGGCGTATTCAGCCGCATGTGGCAGGACTATCAAACTTCTGTTCAATGGAAGGTTGCAAAGGAGGTACAATAAAGTGATTAAAAAACTTCAAAAGAAATATGCCCTTTCCGAGCAGGGGGCGAAGGATCTGGTAAAAGGCTGCCTTGCCTGCGTCCTCCAGAATCTTTCCTTTATGTTTCCCGTTGGGCTTTTATATTTTTTAGTGGCCGATCTGATGAACGGCGGTGTACCCGGTGAAAAAGTTATCTTTTATATCATCGGCTGCGTGGTGTGCATTGGCTTGATCCTGCTTACCACATACTTTCAGTACAACGCCACGTATTTTGCCACCTATACGGAAAGTGGAGTGCGGAGGATTACGCTGGCCGAACGGCTGCGGAAAATTCCCTTGTCCTTCTTTGGGAAAAAAGATCTGGCCGATCTCACCAGCACCATCATGGCCGACTGTACCTTTTTGGAGCAGAGCTTTTCCCACTTCATTCCCGAACTGGCAGGCTCCATCATCTCCACTGTCTTAATTTCAATTAGCCTTTTGGTATTCGACTGGCGCATGGCGCTGGCGGCGCTTTGGGTTCTGCCGGTGGCCTTTGCCATCGTAGGCTTTTCTGCAAGGGTGCAGGAACGGCTCAATCAGAAAGCGATGGATGTAAAGATGGCCTGCGCGGACGGGATTCAGGAGTGCATTGAGACGGTGCGCGACCTGAAGGCAAACAATGCCGAAGCAGAATATCTGAAAGGCTTGGAAAAGAAAATCCGAGCCGTGGAACACCGTTCCATTCTCAATGAGTTTGGGCTGGCGGCCTTTGTGGTGTCCGCGTCACTCATATTAAAGCTGGGAATCGCTACAGTTGCACTGGTAGGCTCAGTCTTGCTGATAAGAGGCAGTCTCGATGTGCTGACATTCTTTATGTTCCTGCTTGTTGTATCAAGGCTTTACGACCCGCTGCAAGGGGCGCTGCAAAATCTGGCGGCGGTTATCAGCACGCGCACCAATATCGCCCGTATGAATGAAATCCTCGACCATCCAATTCAGCAAGGAAAAAGCACGCTCACAAACAAGGGATATGATATTACCTTCGACCATGTAGGCTTTGCTTACAACACGGGAGAAACCGTATTGAAGGATGTTTCCTTTACCGCAAAACAGGGTTTAGTCACGGCATTGGTGGGACCCTCCGGCGGCGGCAAAACCACGGTATCGCGGCTGGCGGCAAGGTTCTGGGACGTGAGCCGAGGAAAAATCACCGTGGGAGGCATGGATATTTCCAAGATTGACCCGGAGGCGCTGCTTTCCCTGTTCTCCATTGTGTTTCAGGATGTTACCCTGTTTGATAATACAATCTTGGAGAATATACGGATTGGGAATAAGGACGCAACCGACGAACAGGTATTGGCCGCTGCAAAACTTGCCAATGTGGATGAATTTGCCGAAAAGCTGCCGGACGGCTGGCATACCAACATCGGGGAAAACGGCTGCGAGCTTTCCGGCGGTGAACGGCAGCGGATTTCCATCGCTCGAGCCTTTTTGAAAAATTCGCCTATTATTCTTTTGGATGAAGCCACCGCTTCGCTGGATGTAGAAAATGAAACCCTGATTCAAACGGCTCTCTCCCGTTTGATTGCGGATAAGACGGTGCTGGTGATCGCCCACCGGATGCGCACCGTAGCCGGAGCAGGCAAAATCGTGGTGCTTTCCGAAGGAAGCGTGGCAGAAGAAGGCGCGCCGGAAACATTGTTGAAACAAAACGGCTTATATGCCCGAATGGTGAAGCTACAGACGGAGAGCCAGAATTGGAAGCTGGCGTAAAAAATATGTTTTTCCGTTTTTTATTATCTGCCGGATTATGTGAAAGCGTCTATGATGTAAGTTATAAATTTGCAGCATAGATAGGGTGCGGTATTCTCTGCCGCGCCCTTAAATTTTTGCCTTTTCTGCTGTGCAGATAATGCCTGACTTTGTCATATATTGTTGATTAAATTCAACAAAACCATGACACTTCTGGAAGAATTATAGCATTTATCCCTATATAATGCCCTAAAATGAGGGAAGCGGACATAATAAGCAACTCTGCTCCCCTTTACTAAAGGAGGGCACGGAAAATGCTGCCGAGGTCAGAAAACCGGCCTCGACATAGCCGGACATATAAAAGAGATTCAAAACCCGTAATCCTGCGATGGATTGCGGGGTTTTTCGTTCAACAGGATTTTGCATTTTCCATTCTGCACTGTCAGAAGGTAACGGAATACGACAGGCGCAGCTTATCGCTGTACGGTGGGTGTTCTTTTTTACAGATAAGGCGCAGGACAAGTCAGTCGGATTTCGTCCGGTTCTAAAGCAAAAAACAGACGACCGTGCTTATATTGTGAACGAAATAAGCACAATCGTCTGGTGATAGGTATAAAAAATCCCACTCAGCCATGTGACTGGGTGGGATGCTTGGTTAAACGACAACTCGCGCTGCTGGAGAATCCTTCAAAGTATCTTCGATGTATTTATTCATGGACATCTGATGGGCTGTTGTATAAATGAACAGCTTTTTGTGAAGGTCAGGGGAAAGGCGGATATTGAAGCTGCCTTTGAATGCAACTTCGGGTTCCTTTCCTTCTGCTTTGCAGGTTTCCAGATAATCATCGATGGCACCGTGAAAATCGTCCAGAAGCTCCTTGGCACTTTCACCTTCGTAAGAAATCAGGGAACGAATCCCCATGACCTTACCGTAAAAAATGCCATCTTCTTCGGAAAACTCAACACTTCCGACATAGCCTTTGTACTGAATAGTGTTATTCATATGAGACCCTCCTGTTCCAAAATCTCTATCAGCTGTTTGATCTGATAGGCTTTTAATTCTTTTTGTGGATGTGGCTTATGGAGCAATATGCTTCCATGTTTATCGCTTACGAACATGACATGGGAACCGCTTGTTTTTCCCTTGTTCGAGCGAATATAATCCAAATATTTGAGTAACGTTTCAGCGTCATCGAGGGTGAAGTCCTTGGGCTTTGACATGAGTCGCTGAATGAGTTTTTCCTTTTGTCCCATAGCGTATCCCTCCGTTATTAATAGTATACACGATAATCAAAGAAATTGCAACTAAAAATAGTTGCAAAATAGAAGACGCCTGAAATAAGGGGACGCAGTCCGGACTGAAGGATGTCAACAAACTCCTGAAACTGGATCCTTCCAATACAGAGCTGGTCGTCCAGAAGCAGAAGATGCTCAAGGATGCCATTGAAGCTACCAAGGAAAAGCTGGCAACACTGAAGACTGCCGCACAGCAGGCCAATGAGCAGCTTGCCAACGGTGAGATCACCCAGCAGCAGTACGATGCTCTCCAGCGAGAGATCGTGGAGACCGAACAGAATCTGAGATCCTTACAGGACCAGGCAGCGACCACGAATGCGACTCTTGCCAAGATCGATGAAGCCGGAGAAAAGCTCCAGAACATCGGGTCTTCTGTGGAGAATATCGGTAAAAAGTTCCTGCCGGTGACTGCCGCTGTAACGGGTCTTGGCACTGCTGCAGTGAAGACCGCAGCCGATTTCGATTCCGAGATGAGTAAGGTCTCTGCCATTTCTGGTGCAACAGGGGATGACTTTGATCAGCTTCGTGCGAAAGCCCGTGAGACGGGTGCAAAGACCAAGTTCTCTGCATCCGAGGCAGCTTCGGCAATGGAATATATGGCCATGGCTTCTGTCAGGTGCTTGCACCGCTGTTTGAGGGAGCATTCCAGATTGTAGCTACGGTATGTGCCTTGGGTATGGAAGCCTGCAAGCAGTATTACAATACCAAGTATGTCCGTATGCCGGACTTACTTATGGATTTGGACATTGCCCGCTCGGAGGGCACCTATCGTAAGGTAATGGCTAAGTATTCCAACCCGGTACTTCTCATTCTGGATGAATGGATGCTTCTTAAACCAACTGATGCAGAACAGAAAGATATCTTTGAACTACTTCATCGGAGACGTAAGAAATCATCCACCATGCATAAGATATGTAGATGACATCGTGCTTCTTACAAAGAGCAAGCGAGCATTAGAGAGACTCTTGGAAAGCAGTGCAAAATATCTTGAGGAGAGGCTGAAACTTACAGTCAATCGAGAAAAGAGCCGTACGGTCAGCGTATTTGCAATCCGAAATTTTAAATTCCTTGGCTTTGCATTGGGAAGGAACGGAAAGGGCATTTATGTCCGAGTTCATCCGAAGTCATGGAAGAAGTTCAAGTCGAGACTGAAAGAGTTATCTTCCCGTAGGTCATGTCAGTCAATCAAGCCGAGCCTTGAGAAAATCAAGGTGTAAGCAAGAGGATGGCTCTATCACAGAATACGTATGTGTATATGGAAACAGTGGAAGAAACCGAGGACGAAGGTACGTAATATCATCAAGATGGGAATACCCGAAAACTTGGCAATGCAAGCGGGTAATACCCGATGTGGACACTGGTTCGCAACGCATACAGTTGCAGTAAACATGGGAATGACAAAAGAAAGACTGATAAACAGTGGCTTTTACGATTTAGCCACAGCCTATCAGTCTGATGTACGATATTTTTATCTTCGATTTTTTTAATACCATTTTTATCTTTGTTTTTCGCATGAATTACATGTGTTCCTCTCCCTGATACATCACACTTTTTGAAGATGTTCTTCAAATTACCTTATTTTAGACGTCTCCTTAATAGAGAGTATCAGATTGAAAAGCTTCTGCATGGAGAAGATAATTTTTAATAAGATGTTTTATGAAATTTTTATAGATGAGCTGATGTAAATGTGTATTTGTAAATTAAATATTATAAAACGATAAACTGACCAAAACATATTGCTGCTAAATGAAATGTATGATATGATATGTTTACAATTCAATGTAAGCATATATGAAATGATAAACAATATCATTGAGGCAGGTGTTCATTATTGAGCAGAAAAAAATTGATTTTTACCAAGGGAAAGATATTTTCTGCTGCTGTCAGGCCAGTTCAGACTGGTGTCTAAATCTGAAATCTATGCTTATTTGCAAAAATATGTAAGCGGGAGATTTCAGAGAATTTTTAAATGAAAGGATTATCTGTCATCATCTGAATTTCCCGGCAGGGAGAACAAATGGAAACAAATGATCTTACAGCGAAGAATTTTGAAACATATCCGGATGTAGCAGCTGATATTATTAATGTACTAATATATGAGGGACTGCAGAGGATAAATAAGGACAGCCTTCTGGCATCACCGACAGAGACCGTATATCAGGGAAGAGAAAATCTGAGGAACCAGTTAGAAGATGTAGCTAGGTATGAAATACATGATGGACGGGTGACGGTGCAGTACCTGTTTGCTAATCAGACAAGACGGGATTCCAAGATGATATTCCGGAAGGCAGGTTATATTGGCAGTGCATATCGTGAACAGTACGATGGCAAAGCGAAGGATGTTTATCCGGTAGTCGAAATTGTTTTATACTGGGGAGAGGGCTCATGGAAGCAGAACAGAAGCATTTACGAAATGTTTCAGAGCAGAAATTATCCCGGAAAAGTACTGAGTTATATAGACGATTTGAAACTGCATATCTTTGAAATGAGAAAACTGCCAAAGGAAATAAGAAACTTATTTCAGAGCGATATGCGTATTGTGGTGGATTATCTGGCTGAGGGCAATGGATATAGATCCGATCAGAAAGTGGTGCATAAGGAAGCACTGATTAAGCTTCTGAGAACTTTATCCGGTGAAAAGAATGTGGAAGATACGTTAGAATGTTTGCAGAAAATGGGTGTAAAAGAGGAGGATGGGATTACCGTGTGCGAATTATTTGACCAATATACCAGACAGGGAAGACAGGAAGGGATAAAGGAAGGGATAAAAGAAGGAATACAGGCACTGATAGTGACTTGTAAAGAATTGGGTGCAGACTTTGACAGAACTGAGGACAAGGTGAAACAACGGTTTCATTTGTCAGATGCGGATGCTGCAGAGAATATGAGGTTGTACTGGTAGCAGAATAGAGTTACTTTCTTATGTGTATAATAAGTTGAAGTTACGAGAATGGGCAGATTTCTATAGAACGTATATTAAAATAGGACAAAATCAAGAGAAACCTTAAAAAATAAAGGATTGAATGATTGAAGTCCTTTTTTTGTACCAATTTGAGGTAATTCGAAGCTAAGTTTGCAAAACGGAACTCAAAGTTTCTATTTACCGCATTCAAAAAATAAACTATAATAAAATCCATAATGTTGATAATGAGCACAATTTAGAAAGATAAAATGTTGATTGAAAACATTAAACGGAATAAAAAATGTTGATTAGAGGTCTTTATGCTGAAAAGAAAAGCGACAGATTACGTTAAAAACTGGATAAATACAAAAGACAGAAAATGCCTGATTGTTCAGGGAGCCAGACAGACCGGAAAAACATACACCATCGAGCGGTTTGCAGAGGAAAATTTTGAGGAACTGCTTGAAATTAATTTTAAGCAGATGCCTTCCGCAATGGATATTTTTGCCGGAGATCTTATCGTAGACAACATGATTATGGCTATGCGTTTTCGGTTTCCTGAAAAGAAAATTATTCCGGGGAAAACTTTGATTTTTCTGGATGAAATTCAGGAATGTCAGGAAGCAATTACATCACTCAAGTTCTGGGCAATAGATAACAGTTATGATGTCATTACATCAGGATCGCTTCTGGGAATCGACTATAAACGTGCATCTTCTTATCCTGTTGGGTATGTTGATTATCTGAAAATACACGGGATGGATTTCGAAGAATTTCTTTGGGGAATGGAGATTTCCGAAGATATGATAGTGAAATTTTGTGGATATTTACACTCAAAAACAGTGATACCTGAGGCAATTCATTCACAGATGATGAATTACTTCAGACAGTATGTTGCAACGGGTGGTATGCCGGAAGTGGTACAGAAGTATATAGATACGAAGGATTTCAGAGAAGTTGACAGTGTTCAAAGAAATCTTTTACAGGGATATCAATATGATATAGCACATTATGCAACCGCTGAAGAAAAGGTGAAAGCAGAGAAGTGCTATCTTTCACTTGCAAAGCAGCTGTTAGATAAGGAGAATCATAAATTTCAATATAAAGAAATTGAGCATGGTGGAAGGGCACAAAAATATTACTCAAGTGTTGAATGGCTGGTTCGGGCAGATATGGTGCAATTATGTAAACTTGTGACAGATGTCAGATTTGACTTGGATGATTATGCAAGAGATGATTTTTTCAGGGCATATACAACCGATTTATCACTGCTGATGGCGATGAAGGATTTTTCTTTAAAACAGCATATTGTGGAAAACACATTAACAGAAAACTCAAAAGGTGGTATTTACGAATGTGCAATAGCTGATGCTCTTTATAAGAAGGGATATCCAATCTATTTCTATAAAAATAAGACAACGAAAAGAGAAGTTGATGTTATCATCCAGAAAGATGGGAGCGTGGTTCCCATCGAAGTCAATAGTGGAAATAACCGGGCGGATTCCTTAAAATGGTTGATGAAAAATAATAGAGATATATCTTACGGTTACAAATTTGTGGATGGTAATATAGGTGTGAGCGAAGAGAGGATCGTAACGCTGCCATTGTATATGATTGCGTTTATTTAGCAGGATACTTGAGAGAGGAACAAACGGATGGATCATTTCGAACAGATCAACGAAACTTCCTACCTATCGGTACAGAATGCACCGGTATACCGGAAAATCATGAGATGCTTTTACCGGGAATATGAAAAGATGCATTTTCAACTATATAAAGAGGACGTTTTCAGGCTTTTAAAAGAGGATGAAGCATTTGACATGTATTCCATGGAGCAGTTGGTTTTGGATCTGGAAGCACTTGTAAGGTGGAAAAATCTTACGCCGATACAGGATCCGGGAAAGGTGTACACAATAGCGGATTACAAAAATAAGCAATATCGCTATACGATGTCGGAATACGCCGTGGAGATTGAACGTCTGACAGTACGTCTGGAAAATTTATTCCTGGAGTCAGGTAATCTGTCGATGAATTTCTTTGTCCGTCTGGAAAGAAGTCTGGATGAGACGGAGAGCATGGAGAATGCAGAGCTTCGTACTGTGAACGAATGGTGGCAGACGCTGCAAGAAGATTTCAAGCGGCTCAACCAGAACTATCAGGATTATCTGCGGGACTTCTATTCCGGGAAAACGGAAAAACTGATGAAATCGGTGGAATTCATGGTTCATAAGGATAAATTTATCAAATATCTGAATGAATTTGTGCAGGAATTGCAGCGGCATTCCAAACGGATGGAGCAGCTGTTGGAAAAGAATACGGAGCGTATGGAGAATATGATTCTGGAGCGGGTCGTAGAAAGCGAACTGGATATTCCTCATGCACTGCTGGAAATACATGGTAATGCGGAACCAAGTGTCCGGGAAAATGTATATGGAAAATGGCATTCCCTGAAAAACTGGTTTGTGGACGGGCAGGGTCAGGAATGTGAAGCTAAAAAAGTATTGAAAATCACCAGTGATATCATACGCAATATTATTCAGAATGCGGCGTTGATCGTACAGGTCCAGAACTGGGGCATCAGTAGAAAAGATGATTATAAAAAGTTTCTGGAGCTTTTTTTGAAATGTGAGGATCTGGGGGAGGCTCATAAATTATCGGCTCATGTCTTTGGTGTGCAGCAGATCGAACATTATAAGACCAATTTTCCGAGAGAAAAAGACAGTATCAACAACAGTGTTTATAAGGAAGATCCCGCAATGTTTTTACTGAAGCCTCACACGAGAGGGTATCGTGAGAGAAAAGATAGAACAGGCTTTGCCGATAAATCATTGGAAAAGATGGCACAGCGGGAAAGTTACCTGCGCCGGGCACAGAGGCAGAAGGAAGTGGTACTCCGGTATATCAGGGAGCAGAAGATCCGGTTTGCAGAGATTGATGAAGTGGTTTCTGAAGACACAAGGACCATTTTCCTGCAGTGGATCGCACAGGCCAATATGAGTTCGGAAAAGACAGGGCGGACGGAATATGGGCAGGAGTATCGTCTGAAGAAAAAGGAAGGCAGCTGTGTCCTGAAATGCGAGGATGGAAATCTGAAAATGCCGGATTATATATTGGAGTTTAAATAAATATGAATGAAATCAGAACCTTAATGGAGAAATTCTGGATCTGCCGGGACAGTGACAAAGAGGCTTTCTATAAAGTAAAGAGAGACATTCCGAACTTTCAACGATTTATCAGAGAACAACTGGGATGGAAGCTGATACATACAGAGAAGCTGTTAAAACTGGAAAAGAAGCCGGCACATGCAGAAGCATTTATGGGAATCAGCGAGTTTACGGACATTCGGGATTACTGCATACTATGTGTGGTGCTGATGTATCTGGAGGATGCCGAGGAGGGCCGACAATTCCTGCTGTCGGAACTGATTGACTATGTGGAGACGCAGCTGAAAAATTACATGCCGGTGGATTGGACTTCTTTTACACAGAGGAAATCACTGGTGCGGGTATTGCAGTATATGGAACGGCTGCAGATGATCCGGGTATATGAAGGGAAAAGTGAATCCTTCAGTCAGGAAGCAGGGCAGGAAGTACTGTATGAAAATACAGGATATTCGAAATATTTTACCAGCAGCTTTACAACAGATATTTCCGGCTATGAATCCTTTAGAGATTTTGAAAAAACAGATTTTGAAGAAGTTCAGGAAAACAGAGGAGCCCGGCGTATTAACCGGGTATACAGACAGTTGGCGGTCTGCCCGGCACTTTATTGGGACAGTGCTGAAGATGCCGATGCCTTATATCTGAAAAATCAGAGGCAGTGGGTTGGCAGATATTTGCGGGAAAATATGGGTGGTAATCTGGATATTTACCGCAATGCAGCCTTTCTTACACTGGATGCAGATGACTGTTACGGAACCGTACATCCCCGGGATGCCCAGATCTCGGAAAGTGTCCTGATCGTTTGTTCAGAGATACAGAGGCAGCTGGCAGAGGAAAATTTGAAATTACAGGAAGATGAAAGTATTGTCATGACAATACAGGCGCTTTCCAGGATTATCATAAACTGCAGAAACAAGTGGAAGAATGCATGGAGCAAGGAATACTGTGAAATGGACGAAGACAGGCTTGTGGAAACTGTTTTAAAATATATGACAGACTGGATGATGGTGCGCTGTGAGGAGGAGTGGATCATCGTGTTGCCCGCTGTGGGCAGGCTGGCAGGACAGTATCCTTCTGATTACAAGGGAGACGGAGAAGAATGAACGAACGCTGGAAAATGAACCGGATCGGTTTTGTGAATTTCTGGTTATATGATGAAGAGGACTTTGAATTTGAGGATGGAAAATTGCTTCTGCGTGGGCAGAACGGTTCCGGAAAATCCATTACGACACAGAGCTTTATTCCGTTTGTACTGGATGGAGACCGTACACCCAGCCGTCTGGATCCTTTTGGATCCAGTGATCGCCGGATGGAATATTATTTTCTAGGAGAAGAGGGTAAGGAGGAGTGTACCGGTTATCTTTTTCTGGAACTTAGGAAAGAGGATTCCGGAGAGTATCGCACCATTGGAATCGGACAAAAAGCAAAGCGTGGGAAACCAATGGATTTCTGGGGTTTTGTGATTCTGGATGGACGCAGGGTAGGATATGATCTGTGGCTGTATAAGGAAGTGGGATCAAACAAAATTCCCAGGGATAAGCGGGAGATGAAAGCGGAACTGGGCGAAGATAATTTTTTTACAGACAGTCCGTCGGAATACAAGAAGCATGTCAACCAGTATATTTTCGGTTTCCGTAAGGAGGAGCAGTATGAGCAGTTTATCAAACTGCTTGTGAAGGTGCGTGCTCCCAAGCTTTCCAAGGAGTTTAAACCCACCAAAGTGTATGACATTCTGAATGATTCCCTGCAGACCTTGACGGACGAGGATCTGCGCCCTATGGTAGATGCCATGGAAAAGATGGATGAGATTCAGGACAGTCTGGAGATGCTCAATCGTGCCTTTGATGATGTGAAGATCATCCGCAATGAGTATACCCGTTATAATCAGTATATGCTGGCGAAAAAGGCTGTGGGTTACCTGAATAAGAAGCAGGAAGTGGAGAAAGAACAGGCAGTACTGGTGGAGCAGGAACAGCGGCAGAGTGAGGCACAGGAAGAACAGAGCAGGGCAGCACAGGATACGGAGAGACTTGCAACGGAGAAAAAGCTGAAAGAAACGGAGCGCAGCGCTCTCCTTGATCCGGAACTCGAGGATGCAGACCGGAAGCTTGGAAAACTAAAGACAGAGCACAAGGAGGCTGTAGAAGGAGAACTTCGCTGGGAGAAAAAGATCGAAGATGGAAGAGAACGGATCCGGGAAGAGGAGACGACTCTGAAAAAGCTGGAGGAGCAGCTGGAACTCCGCCGGGATACCTTGAAGGAAAAACGAGAAGAACTGGAAGAACAGCAGGAGATCCTGCAATGGGAACATCATGAGAAGGCAAAAGAGAAAATCAGTTTGGAAGAATATAAAGAAAAAGATGAGATTGCAGAGTGGCTGCAGATATGGAAAAATCAACTGACAGCAGGAAGAACAGCTCTAAGACAGTATGAACTGATTTTAGGACAGTACGAGGAAGCTGCCAGTCGTCTGGAAGAGACAAAGAAGAAAAAAGCAGAGGAAGAACAGCATCTGGAAATGGCAGAAGAACAGGTGTCTGACAGAATTGATGCATGGATCGCAGAGGTCTTTCACAGAGCGGAGATATCCACAGAATGGCATCCGGAACGAGAAATTCTGCTGCAGGCAGAGCAAAAAGCAAGACAATATGAGACCGTAGCGGATGGTATGGAAATACAGCGGGATTTTCAGGCAGATTATGAAAGGCAGCGGCAGCTGCTTGTGGACGAAAAAAATGAGAAGCAGTATCAGCGGGAGATCAAGGAAGGAGACCTGAAAGAGATCTGCGGAAAGCTTAAGAAGGTTCAGGAGCAGCAGGAACTGGAGCCGGAACGGGATGAGGCAGTTGAAAAATCCAGAGCATCACTGACACAGGCGGGGATCACAGCCGTTCCGTTTTACAGAACGGTAGAGTTTGCAAAGGATCTGGAGGAGACAGTCTGTGCGAGACTGGAGGCACAATTACAGATGTCCGGAATACTCGATGCTTTGGTTGTTACGAGAGAGGATTTCGCCAAAATAAAAGCAGAGCATCCGGAATTTTTGGATGCTGTTTTGCAGACAGACGGATCGGGCAACAGCCAATTCTCCAAATTGACAGTAAGTGATGATCTGCCACAGGAATTAAGAACCCAAGTGCTGGAAATCCTCAGCAATATTTATGAAGAGGAAGGAAAGACACAGGGAATCTGTTTCGGTGCGGACGGCAGCTTCCGGCAGGGAATCTTAGCTGGTAAAGCGGATAAGCAGGCTGCTGAATATGTGGGATATCTGGCGAGAAAACGTAGAAAAGAACAGAAAATCCGGGAATTGCAGGAACAGATAGAAAGTACCGGCAGGATCATAGAAGAGTGGAATGTCGAAATTGCACAATTACAGAAACGCATGGAGAGATTACAGGTGGAATACCGGGAGATTCCGGATTTTTCGGAGATTCAGACCGCATTGTCAGAGAAAAGAGAACTGGAACGTATTCTGGAGACGCTGGAGAATGAATATCTGAAACAGAAGGAACAGGAGCACAGACTTTCCGAACAGAAGAACCGGCAATATCAGGAGGTATTGAAGCTTTGTAAAATGTTGCCCTATGGCAGAACGGCAGAGGCGTATGAGGAAGCCTGCAATGCCGTAGAAGAATATGGAAGAATATGGCAGAGCACAAGACAGGAGCTGCTGCATATACAGACGGAACAGATCAACTGCCGGGACAGAAAAGACCGGATAGAGCAATATCAGGAGAATCTGGAGGAAGCCTACACGGAAAAAAAGACTTACAGTACCCGTGCAAAAGCCTGTGAGATCCAGATCCGCCAGCTGGAAGAGTATCTGAGGAGCCCGGAGCTGCAGGAAAAGGCAAATCGGCTGAAACGTTTGAAGGAGGAACTGGAGCAGATCAACGAGGAACTGGAGAATCTGAAGCTTCTGGGAGCAACCTTGAAAGAGAGATTACAGACATTACAAAACAAACTGCCGGAACAAAAAGAAAAGCTGCAACAGTTCATTATAGAAGAAACCACACTCAGAAATTATTTTGAAGAAGAACTGGATCTGAAACTGATCCTGAACCGGGAAGGACGGACAGTCTATGAATGTGCCAGAGAAGCAGTGAAAATATTGCGGGAAAGTGATAGAAACAGGGAACCAGGGGAACTGCTTCAGGCATTACATACTGTATATCTGAAGCATAACGGAAGTCTTGCAAGCTATGGAACAGCCATGGAAGAGTGCTTTGGTGATACGGGGAACATAGATGCTGTACGTAAGCGGGTACGGATTCTCTCTACCTGGAATGGAAAAAAGGTATATCTGGAAGAGTTTTACAATATTCTGAAGGCTGCAATCGAAGAGACAGAACTGCTGATACAGAAAAAGGACAGGGAGCTTTTCGAAGATATCCTATCCCAGACGATCAGCCAGCAGCTTACGGACCGCATAGCAGAGAGCAGAAAGTGGGCGAAGGATATGTCTAAGCTCATGCAGGAAATCGATACCTCCATGGGACTTCGTTTTTCTCTGGAATGGAAACCCTGCAAAGCCGACAATGACAAAGAACTGGATACAGCGGATTTGGAGCAGATCCTTCTACGCGACCGGGAACTGCTTACCCTGGATGATATTGAGAAAGTAGCAGGTCATTTCCGCAGCAAGATACGTGCAGAAAAGACCAAGCTGGAAGAAACGGGAACGATTATCAATTATATGGAGCTGGTAAGGGATGCCCTGGATTACCGGAAATGGTTTGAATTCCAGATGTTTTTCCGGCGTGGAGAAGAGACAAAAAAGCCGCTGACCAATGCTGCGTTTAATAGGTTCAGCGGAGGCGAAAAAGCAATGGCCATGTATGTACCGCTGTTCGGAGCGGTAAATGCGCAGTACAAAAAGGCAGAGAATAAAGACCATCCCAGGATTATTGCACTGGATGAAGCATTTGCCGGTGTTGATGACAAGAATATCAAAAGTATGTTTGAACTGGTCCATAAGCTGGATTTCGATTATATCATGAATTCTCAGGCATTATGGGGATGCTTTGAAACGGTAAAGGGTCTCAGGATCGCGGAGCTGCATCGACCGGAGAACTCTCAGGTGGTATCAGTAATCCGGTATACGTGGAACGGACATGAGAGGATTTTGGATGAACAATAATGAAGCATGTGCGGCATATTTTAAAGAAAATCCGGCGTACCAAAGGTGCTTTTCGGAATTTGAAAAGAAATGGAATTCTTACGGAAGAGTAACAGGAATCATTACACTGAAAAATACTTTCGAAGAAGAGCGGAGAGCTATAGGCGGAATACTGGGCAAGACATTTTATGAAGATACCATACGTTTTTCTTTTGCAGAATTTGAAAAAGGACTGCAATGCACAAAATTTGCTCCTGTAAATTTTGAAGAAGTACTGGAAGTATATTTTGGCAGAAAAATGATAACCACGCAGGAAAAACAGAGAGAGGCAGAACGGGAAAAGACAGAATTTTTTGAAAATGTGGAGAACTGTCTGACAGAGTGTGCAGATCCAGATTCAGCTGGTGTCTTCTGGCTTCGGGAAATGTTTTTGCAAAAAAAGTATGGCTATCAGACAGTAATCAGAGAATATGGAAGAGACAGAGAAAAGACAGATAAACTACTGAAAACCGTGGGAAAGGCGCTTCTTTTGCTGGAAGATATTCGAGAGATGGAGGAGGAATATCCGCTGGCGGTATTTTCTGCAGAAATATCCGGCAATCCTCATTATTTTGATCAGGGAACTACTGCGGGGCAATTGTTAGTCCATGGAATGTGCTATGCTGCGCAGACAGAGTATCCGGAAAATGCCCATCAGTGGAGAGAATTACTGCTGTCTGGCGGAATAGTGCCGGATAATATCTCTTCTATCGTGCATATTTATGGATTGCGACTACAGGTTCGCGGTGAATGGCATCCGGCATACGATTCTTTTTGCAGCCTGTGGGAGCCCTGTGCGGTAACCATGGAAAATCTGCAGGAGCTGACAGCAGTACAGCCGACAGGAGACAAGGTTTATATTGTAGAAAATGAGATGGTGTTCAGTTATCTGCTAAAGCATTTGGAACAAAAGAATGTGACATTACTATGTACTTCCGGTCAGCTACGGAGTGCCGCCGTGAAACTAATGTCCTTTTTGCTGGATAGTGGTGCGGAAATCTACTATAGCGGCGATACTGATCCGGATGGGATCCGGATCGCCGACAGACTTTGGAAAAAGTATGGAGACCGGATTCATGTGTGGAGAATGTCAGAGGAGGATTACGTGAAAAGCCTTTCGGAGGAAGAAATTAGAAATGTATCCCTAAAAAAGCTGGAAACTGTTGAGAACCCCATCCTTCGTAGGACAGCAAAAGAGGTAAGAAAGAAGAAAAGGGCAGGGTATCAGGAGAATATTTTAAAAGATCTGTTGGAAGATATGGAGTTTGAAAGACCAAGCCGGAAGCAATGAAGGCAAAGAGTGCTGGAGTAGAAACAGAAAATCTATTCCAAAAAAATTGATGAAGAAAAACTGACTATAATCATTGTCCGTTTTTTATATCGGAAAAGTAACTGGACTTTCATTCTTCGACAGGGATTTCCCCTCATTGAAGTAATCTGCTTTATACAGATTCCTATACCAGAGATGGCAGAGAAATAAAAGGTTCACAGTATAAATTTAAGCTGGAGTTTTCAAAAAATAAAAATGTATTGCTGTTGTATGTAAGAATAGAGCCGGATGTGAAAGAGCAGGCTGAAAGCATTTTGTCAGCACTTGGTATTCCGGCATCCAATGCTATCAATATGTTCTACAAACAGATTATTTTAAACAGGGGGCTTCCTTTTGAAGTAAAGATACATACAGTAAAACCTGTTAATGTGATAGATCTAACTGAAGCAGAATTAAATGCGGAACTGGAGAAAGGATATGTGGATATGGCTGCAGGAAGAACAAAACCTGCGAGACAGGCATTTGCTGATATTCGCAAAGATTACAGTATATGATTTATGAGGTATTTACCACCGATCAAGCCAGTGCCGATTTAAGGAGAATATATGAGTATATTACTTTTATATTTATCAGGTGTTAGAGCCTGATAAAACCAGATTTTGAAGTATCAGAAAATACGATAAAAGTTCACAATTTTCCTATTGTAATTTGGGGTGTGATAGCATATAATATAGTTGCAGGTAGAGATACGCTGTATACTCATGATATCGAATTAGCGTTTAAGCGATATGTAATATCGTCGATCATGAGGCCACCGTTTTGGTGGCTTTTTTACTTTATAAATGAAATGAGGACTTTATTATGAATATTTATGTCTATTCGGATGAGTCTGGAGTTTTTGATAAAGAACACAATGATTATTTTGTTTTTGGAGGACTAATTCTTCTGGGAACAGAAGATAAAGAGAACTGGTCACGAAAGTATTCCAGTGTTGAAAAGATTCTCCGGGCGAATAAAGGTGTTGCGGCTGACTATGAATTAAAAGCGACACAAGTTACCAATAAAGAAAAAGGAAAATTATTTAGAGCATTAAACGGATGCTATAAGTTTGGTGTTGTTATTCGAGAGAAGAACGTGCTTGATAGAATATATTTGAGTAAGAAAGATAAGCAACGTTATCTTGATTATGCATATAAGATTGCCGTAAAAAGAGCATTTGAAAATCTTATTCAAGATGGAATAATCAATCCGGATGAGGTGGAAAGATTGTATTTTTATGTTGACGAGCATACAACGGCGACTAATGGTAGATATGAGTTGGAAGAATCGTTGGAACAGGAATTTAAGCTTGGAACATATAATTATAGGTATGATACATATTATCCACCCATATTTAAGAAAATGAAGGATGTTCAATTAGAATATTGTAATTCAGAATCGAAGTTGTTGGTTAGAGCAGCTGATATTGTCGCAAATAAAATATTCTATTTAGCAAGAAATGAAAAAAGAAAAGAGTTAAGGGATATACAGAACCTTAATGTAATATATTTACCATAACTAAGAAACCATTTTGTATTGTACTAATGCTACAATATAAAATGGTTTCTTCTATTTAGTGTCTGCCGATTAAGCCGCAAACACTTGATTTTACTGACTTTTGCCCCATTTTCTGGTATAATGATTGCAAGAATTTTGACGAAAACAACTCGTTTTTCTTGCAGTTTTTTACAGATTTTGAGCATATAGGGGCTAAAACAATGTACAAACCGATCGACAAGCTACAGCATTCCTTCCTTGATTTCAACCAGCCTTTGGGTCTCCACATGAATCCGGATAACCGCTGGATCAAACTGGCTGACCAAATCCCATGGGATACGTTTGAAGCCAAATACGCTGAACTTTTCCCAAGTGATACCGGTAATGTAGCCAAGCCTCTTCGCATGGCGTTA